>Ga0302309_10002865_pt1 | contig 13901 bp, 8 predicted proteins | sample III_Palsa_N1_1_FD_200453 | JGI IMG/M metagenome (GOLD analysis project Ga0302309, IMG submission 200453) | Peat permafrost microbial communities from Stordalen Mire near Abisko, Sweden - III_Palsa_N1_1 | ecosystem: Environmental > Terrestrial > Soil > Palsa > Peat permafrost | place: Sweden... | reverse complement strand
CCCACGATCCACAGTCTGAACTCCGGTGAAGATATTGTCGGCCAATTGCACACCGCTCAGTCCTTGCAGAATCACTTCATTTCCATTATTGGAAAGGAACGCGTTGTCGCTGATTACAACATTGCGGTTGCTCAGAGACCTATCGCCGAGAACTACAATGGCAACTTCCCGATTGCTTCGGATAGTATTGCCCTGAATGGTAATATTTTCCACATACAGAGAAGACTCATTCTCTGGGCCAAGACTGATAGCCTGCCGGCAGTTCTCAATGGTATTTTTGATGATATAACCATTGTTGCGGTCGGCGCGAATACCTCGTTCCGCAGTCCCAGCAATATGACAGTTAACAATTCTGTAACCCAACCGGCTGCCATTATCACTCGGCACACTCTGTGTTCCAGCAATCGGCTGCGGATCGCCATTTATGTTGATGCAGTCGCCAAGCGCAACGCCATCGAAATTACAGTCTTGAATGTCCGGACCTGGATACGCCCCCGTCATGTCCATGCCGTTCCCTGTGCTATTCACCACAGGATCCTGCAACGCACCTTCAGGGCGAGCTCCCGGCGCCCATTCCAGATGCAGATAGTGGTTGCCCCCGCCGCCCTTTTCCACCAGGGTGGATGAGCCATTGCGTGTCATTACAACATCCTCAATGGTACAGTTTTGGCAGTCGGTAAGGATAGCCTTCGGTGAGGAAGATCCGGTAGCTCCGACAAGCCAATCCCCCACTTTACAGTTTATTTTGGTTCCTGCAAAGTGGAACTGGAAAGTTCCGTTTCCAAGCGACGACATAGGCGCGTATTGATAGTTCGCCGCGACCGATGTCAGTCGATGTGTTTGGCTGTCGATCAATGTTGGATCGAAGGACTGCGAAGCGTCTGACGGAACCGGATATTTATCTTCGGGCTGCCAGTTGCAGTCTATGACACCGCCTGCCCCCCTATGCACCGAGACCACTCGTCCCTGATAAGCCGTCACAGTATTTTGCGAAAGAGCGGCCCCTTCGATAGTGACGTTGGAACATTGGTCGAGATGAAGCAAACTATGCCCCGGATCGGCGTTAGACAGCACCAAACTCACGTCGTAGGCGCTAATGGTGACATTTTTCCAACCCTCCAGCTTGAGGGCGGCATGGTCGTTGTCTGATAGGGAGTATGTTCCCTTATTTATGACGATAAACTGTGCTCCTTGACTGTAGGCGTCACTGAGCGCTTTTGATAGTCCGGATGGATTTGCAGGATCTCCCACAGATACTGAGTTTCCATCGGCGTGGGCGGCCTGTAGGCAAGCTACAGTAAGAATTACCCCTAGAACGATAGTGAATGTTCGAGTTCCAAAATGTTTCATTTCAACCTCTCAATTCATGGCTCCTGTCTAGAATTGCTGCGTTTAGCGGCAAATAAACGGTAGACGTGGATGTCGCAATATATAAGGCTTAAAGCTTTTTGCTCAGTTAATTTCGCGAAATATGACCAGACTTTGATCAAGTACTTCACATATGAAATTCACGCGGTTTTCATATAAGACTCCAACTTTATATTGCCTTTTCCTATTTAATTGTATACCCACTTGGAGGTTGTTCGTTACAATGTTTACAAGCTTGTAACCATACTGTAACCTTAGACGGGAACAAGAAGAAGGGCTTAGAGTAAATCCGTATCGAAATGCTGGTTAAGGCTGAAGTGGAGTGGTAGACGACACCCCGGTTTCCGGGTCGCCTGGAGGAGAGGTCGCCTGGGTAAATAAGTCGTCTGGGGTTGTCCAAAGGAACTGAAGGTCTGGAGCGGCGGTCTGCGAATTCTGGCCTTCTGACGACAACCCATTAAATGGCCGAATCGTTGAGAGTGAAAATGACGGACTTAGTATCGCCCGCTGAGCCATAAGAACTGGCCTCAATTGCGAAAATACCTCGTCGTCGTTGCCAGGCTGCATTGGAACGCGAGGCCGAGACATACTGCGGCTGGCAAGCTGCGTAAGGTGGAGCGATTTTCTTTCCGCCACCACAACCTGATATCCCTGTTCGAAAGGCGTGAGTAAATAGGGAGCCGACGTTCGAACTTGCATCTCTCTTGCTTCAACAAGATTGGCGCGTTGCTGCCAGTTGGAGAATTCGGACGAAGCGCAACGCTGGAAAAGCGCCGATCGAAACGCCCCAGGCGGAAACAGCGCAGGGTCGTCGCTTACAGAAACCTTATGCGCTGCATTTGCTGCATCTGCAACGTACTCATACGCATGCAAGGGGTTGTTCGTCCAGAGCGCGAAGATGAGGGCTTCGCTGTAGGGATCGTTTGCGGCCAGGTCCTCTGGGGTTATGCCGCTTCTACCGGGCGGTTGAAACGAAACGCCATTGAGCCGCCGCTCAAGAACAGCATCCACGATCTTGGAGGCGTACTCAACCTGTAGATTGGCAATCGCTGGCTGGCGTCCGGCGCGCGCCAATACTATCGCCCAGTGCTGCACCAAATTCAGATCGTACTTCCCTACTTTACCGGTGCCACGAAAGGCAATCCTCGTTGCCATCGGGGTCGTCAACTCCTGACCATAGACAATTAAATTATCCGAGTTGACATCCAAACCGTTGGACACAAAGTATTTGTCCCAGAGTTTGCTCTGCCCGCTCGCCAGCAGACGTCGCTTGATATACTTAAAGCATTCCGTAAGGCTGCCATACCTCGCTGCCCACTGCATAATTCCCCAGCTTACGATTCCCTTGTCGTACATGTTGACCGAATCGAATCCTCCTTCAAGCGACTGTGTAATCTGCAGAATGAAGAGGTCCCTGGAGACGACATCGGAGCGTTCAATGGAACGCGTCGTGTTCGTTTCGATTCCATCTTCCAGCCGCATGCGTGACAAAGGGCCTTTGACACTGGGATCAGCCACATAGGGAAGGACTACTACCGGCGATAGGTCTTCTGGAGGAGCCACATCAACGGTCGACACCGAAGGCGTGTGCCGCCGGTGGTGGTGTGCACTCGACGCAGTCGGGAACAACGCAGTCAGGACCACGGTTAAGAGCAATGTTCTTTTGATATAGCGTAGTTTCATCGATGCAAGGCGCTGCCTGAGCCGACATTGAGCATACCCAACTTGGCTAAGGTTCTAATCAAAAGTTGACTATATCTGCAGCCGAAAAGTTTAGATTGATATCTTGTCTTAATTGCGGGTAAAATATAGAGAACATTTGTTTTAGTGGCGGACAGGGAACTGTCCGCCGTCGTTTTGAGAAGGGACGGCACATGCCCGACTTTATTCGTATTCAGGGAGCCCGACAAAATAACCTTAAGGACATCTCCCTGGACATTCCCCGCGACAAACTGGTCGTCATTACCGGGCTTTCGGGATCGGGGAAATCTTCCCTGGCATTTGATACTATCTATGCGGAAGGACAGAGGCGCTATGTAGAGTCGCTGTCGTCATACGCACGTCAGTTTTTGGGCCAAATGGACAAACCCGACGTAGACCATATCGAAGGTCTGTCGCCCGCGGTCTCCATCGATCAGAAGTCGACGTCGAGAAATCCGAGATCGACCGTTGGAACGGTCACGGAAATCTACGACTACCTCCGGCTTCTCTACGCCCGAGTCGGCATCCCCCACGATCCCGTGACCGGGCTGCCGCTCGCCAAGCAAACCATCGAGCAGATGGTGGACAAAACCCTGAGCCTGCCGGAAGCCACACGTATACAAATTCTGTCGCCCGTCGTTCGCGGCCGCAAAGGCGAATACCGCAAGGAAATCGACGAAATTCGCGCGGAAGGCTTCACCCGTGTCCGTATCGACGGAACTGTTTACGATCTTTCCACCGACGAAGTTCCAGCCCTGGAACGCTACAAGCAGCATACGATCGAGATAGTCATCGACCGCCTTGTTATTAAGCCCGAGGGACTGGAGAAACGTCTTGCCGACTCCTTTGAAGCGGCTGTGAAGTGGGGTAAGGGACAAGTCGTCGTCGATGTCATCGGCGGAGAGCCCCTGGAATTCGCCGAAAGCTTTGCCGCCAGCGAAGGATCGTTTAACTTCGAGGAAGTTGAACCGCGCCTCTTCTCCTTCAACTCTCCCTATGGGGCGTGCCCGGAATGCCATGGCCTTGGGATTAAGAGCGAATTTGATCCAGACCTGATTATTCCAGACCCGGACAAGAGCATAGACACGGGAGCGATCACACCCTATGTTTCCGCGTCGGGAAGCCAGAACGACTGGGCGATTGCTCTGTTTAAGGGTCTGGCGGCCAAATACGACTTTAAGTCCAGCACCCCCATCAAAGATCTGACCGCCGAACAGCGCAAGGCTCTGCTGTATGGAACCAAGGGCTCGATTACCGTCTCCTTCCATGGCAGATGGAACAAGAACCGCGACTTCTCCACCGATTTCAACGGCGTGGTCGGCATGCTGCAAAAGAGACTTGGCGAGACCGACTCGGACACCGTTAAGGAATGGCTCAGACAGTACCAGAGCGACCGCGCCTGCCCCGTCTGTAAAGGAAAGCGACTCAAGCCGGAGGCCCTCGCCGTCCTGCTCAATGGCATGGATATCAGCCTGCTCTCCAGCAAGAGCATCGAGCAGGCCATGTTGTGGTTCAACGGCCTTCAGCTAACTCCTCGCGAGCAGCTTATAGCGCGCCAGATCGTCAAAGAGATCAACGTTCGCCTTGGTTTCCTGATGAATGTCGGTCTGAGCTACCTGACACTGGACCGTGGCGCGGCGACGCTTGCCGGCGGAGAAGCCCAGAGGATCCGCCTTGCATCACAGATCGGATCGGGCCTAACCGGCGTCCTCTATATCCTGGACGAACCCAGCATTGGGCTGCATCAAAGAGACAACACCAGATTGATCGAAACCCTGATCCATCTTCGGGATCTGGGCAACACAATCATCGTCGTGGAACACGATGAGGAAACCATGGCCGCTGCCGACTGGATCATCGACATTGGCCCTGGCGCCGGTGAGCATGGCGGAGTGGTAGTCTCCCAAGGGACTCTGGAAACTATCGTAAACGACGAGAATAGCGTTACCGGCCGCTTCCTTTCCGGACGCGACAAAATCGATGTGCCTGTGGAGCGCAAACAGCCAGACGGCAGAAAGCTGACTATTCGTGGCGCACGCGGCCACAATCTAAAAAATGTAGATGTAGACATTCCCCTTGGAATGCTGGTCTGTGTCACCGGGGTTTCGGGCTCCGGCAAATCGACGCTCATCCAGGACACCCTCTACCCCAGGCTGCAGTACTTCATTAACCGAAGCCGCTCCGTATGGGAGCCGCACGATGGCGTGGACGGAGTGGAGAACATAGACAAACTCGTCGATATCGATCAGTCTCCCATCGGACGAACACCAAGATCGAACCCGGCCACCTATACCGGAGTATTCGACCTGATTCGGGATCTATTCGCAAAGACCGCCGATGCCCGTATGCGAGGCTACCTTGTAGGGCGCTTCTCCTTCAACGTCAAAGGCGGACGCTGTGAAGCCTGTAAGGGAGACGGCATCATCAAGATTGAAATGCACTTCCTGCCCGACGTCTATGTACCCTGCGAAGTGTGCCGAGGCAAACGCTACAACCGTGAAACCCTGGAAGTGAAGTACAAAGGCAAATCGATCTCCGACGTTCTTGAAATGACCGTGGGCCAGGCCGTGATCTTTTTCGAAGCCGTCCCCGCCATAACACGCAAGCTGCGCACCATCCATGATGTAGGCCTGGACTACATAAAACTGGGCCAGCCTGCAACTCAGCTCTCCGGCGGAGAGGCGCAGCGCGTAAAACTCGCCACGGAGTTGGCAAAACGGCCAACGGGCAAAACGCTCTATATCCTGGACGAGCCCACGACAGGCCTTCATTTTGCCGACATTAAGAAGCTCCTCGTCGTACTGACTCGATTAACACAATCCGGCAACACGGTGCTCGTCATCGAACATAACCTGGATGTCATCAAAACAGCCGACTGGGTTATAGACATGGGGCCTGAAGGGGGAGACAAGGGCGGAAACGTCGTCGCACAGGGAACCCCCGAAGCGGTAGCGGCGGTCAAAGGGTCGCATACGGGCAATTATCTAGCGCGAGTGCTCACGGGCAAGAACTTGATTCTGACCAGACCGGAATAGCATTAAACTAGCAATAAAAAAAGAGGAAGGTCAACGTTTAAGCACTATGTATATAGGGCATAATAGAAGAGTTATTTTAACGGAATTTGCAAACCACCGCAGGTAGTAAAAATGTCAAGTACTGTTGTTGCAACATTTACCGACGCCACGAAGGCAGATCTGGCAGTGATCGCTCTTGAACGCGGGGGTATACTCGCGGAAAATGTCACGGTCATCGAGACAGACACGGACGACAGCGATGCTGGAGAAACTCCAGGCTTCTACGACGAAGTGAACCCCTATCTGGCCGGTGTCACCCGCAAAGTGAGATCCGATTCTGGACAAGTAGTAGATGCATCAGACCATACCAAGGAAGCTCCAGTTTACACGATCGTAGGGTGCATCGGCGGATGTCTGATCGGCGCCGTTCTGTCGGCCGCGCTATTTTCAATACCCGGCTACAAGCACCTGGTTGACGCACAGCCCATAGTCACCTTCATTGCGGGTGCCGCCATAGGCGGCATCCTAGGTGGCTCCATCGCTGCACTCTCTTCCTCTTCGCGTAAGTATACAGAACTGCGCTACTACAAACGAGTGGATAAGGAACACTACGTAGTCGCCGTCGACTGCACCAGGGACCAGTCAAACGCCGTCATAAGCATCCTTACAAATCAAGGCGGCGATAAGATCAAGTTCATTCCCCAGCTTAGCAAGACCAGCTCGACCAAAAGCAAACGAGATTCACTGCTGGAGCAATCCGGCTTCGCCAAGCATTAGTCCCTATCAGGCCAGTATTCTTCCCAGTCTCTTTGTATTGTAGACTACGCTCAGGCTGCTTGCGAGCATGGCGACAGCTGCAATAACCGGATAAACAAAGCCGCATATGGCGAGGGGGATGCAGACCAGATTATAGAAGCATGCCCAGAACAGGTTCTGGCGGATGACTTTACTTGTAGAGTGAGCGAGCAGGAAGAGGTCGGCCAGACGTCCGAGGTCATCGCCAACTACCGTGATATCGGCAGCACGGCGTGCGATTTCCGTACCAGATCCAAATGCGATGCCTACGTTGGACTGCGCGAGAGCTGGAGCGTCGTTAATTCCGTCTCCTACCATCGCCACTTCCCCTTCATTCCTGCCTTGGGCTTCCGATACGACACGGACCTTATCCGCAGGTTTCATCTGCGCGATGGCCTTGTCAATACCGACAGCAGCGGACACGGATTGTGTGGTAACGCTCGCGTCTCCTGAGATAACAGTAATTTCCAGGCCAAGCGCCTTTAGACGTTTAACGGCCTCTTCGGCACCCTTGCGGGGGGCGTCGCCAAGGACGATTAAACCACAAGTCGTGCCGTCCTGACCGTAATAGAGAGTAGTGTGCCCCTTAGTCCCTGCTTCTACAGCGGACTGCCTGAGTTTCTCCGGGATGTCTGGTCCGGACGACAACGCGAGAGCTTCGTTGCCGACAAACCATGAGGATCCGCCAACTGTACCGGAGACTCCGGCTCCTTCAACGCGGGTAAATCCTTCAGCTCTTAACCGAATGGCATCTTCATTGTCCTGCGCTTTCGCAATGATTGCACGGGCTAGAGGATGTTCAGAATCCCACTCCAGGGCAGCAAGGCTGTACAAATCGGTCTGAATATCCCGACCAGGCGCCTGGATTTCGAGGACGGAGAATTGCCCTTCAGTCAATGTGCCGGTTTTATCCAGAAAGATGGATTTCACCCTGGGGAGAATCTCCAGGACACTTGCGTTGACGATAAGAATACCGCGTCGTGCGGCGGCGCTAAGACCAAGGGTTACGGCAAGCGGAGTTGCCAACCCAAGGGCGCAGGGACATGCAATAACCAGCACGGTAACGACCCGGATTACGCTGTCCCCAATGGATTTGTGCAGAAGAAAATGCGTTCCAAGCCCGGTGGCCAGTGCAATAAGGATAATCACGGGGACAAAAACACGGGAGATTTTGTCTGTCCAACGCTCGGTCGGAGACTTTTCCGACATGGCCGTTTCGACAAGAGCGATCATCTGTGCAAGGGTGGATGTCTTTCCAACCCGTGTCACTTCGACAACTAACGGTGCGTCCGTCGCTACCGTAGCTCCCGTCACTTCGCTGCCCGGGGTCTTGGAAACAGGCTTCGATTCTCCTGTAATCACGCTTTCATCGACAAGCGCGGAACCGGACACAACACATCCGTCCGCCGGAATTCGTTCCCCAGGCCGCACGAGGATCTGGTCGCCGACAACAAGACTGTCCACCGCAACTAACCGCTCTTCTCCCGTGGCAGTCTGCAGCAGCGCCTTGCGCGGCATGAGCCCATAAAGAAGCGACACGGCATCCGTGGCCTGATTTCTCGCTCCGCTTTCGATGTGCTTGCCCACTAGGACCAGAGCGATCAACATGTCCGCCGTGTCGAAGTAAACCTGCGTGCTATGATGCAGAAGCGCCCAGGTGCTATAGCCAAAGGCTGTGGCTGCTCCAATGGCGATAAGGGTCTCCATGGTTGCCACGCCATGGCGGGCCGCCTGGATAGCCTTCTTGAAAATAGGGCCGCTGGCCCAGAGGACGGGCAGCGAGAGAAAACAAATCAATCGGGCAAAGAACTGACCTGTACCGGGAGTGAGCTTTTCGAGTAGCCCTACATACAGCGCCATATTGAACATCATGACGTTGAGGGCAAAGATCATTGCGACAACGGCACGGATGAAGATACCACGCCGTGCAACTGCAGCCGGACTGTTCCAATCCACGGAATCGCTGCTGTAGACATCCGCCGAATACCCGAGGTTGTTGATAATTTCGATAAGATGATCGGGGCTGGTTTTCGCGGGCTTGTAGGCAATGCGCACCGTGTCGGAGGCAAACAATACCCGGCATCCCTCGACGCCTTTTTGCTGCTTAACAACATGTTCGATCAGCCAGGCGCAGGAAGTGCACCACATGCCGCCAATCCTGAGGGCCACTTCCCGTACGGCATCGATCTTATCAAAAGCGGCCGGAAGATGGACTTCAGGCATACTTTCGATGTGGGAGGTTTCCTGATCGTCGCTCAAATCGTCTGTCGCCGGCTTCGCAATCAGTCCCATAGCCAGACACTGCTGATAGAGAGCCGTACTCTGCAAATCATCGCCAGGACTCAGACCTTCCTGACCCTCTGTGAGAATCCGAAAGACTTCACGGCATCCTGTGCAGCAAAAAGTACTACCAGCGTGTGCAAACTTGCGGTGTGCTTTTTGCCCGCAAAGACTACAGTTCACATCTACGGAGACCGAGGATTCCATGGTTGCGCTCATGTTCTAGTCGTCCTTGGGTTCGGTCGATGGAAACACCTGTCCATCGCGCGGCGGATGAACGGCAGTCCGGATGGTTGTGTAGGTCATAAACCCAATAAAGAAACAGGCCACAATTATGAGAATAATCGTGTAGATAGTCAAGTTGGCGGGCGGGTTCTGGACCCGCTGCGTCACACTCGTACTCTGGTACTTTCTATAACTCCATGAACGTGGCATGGCTGATCTCCTTGTCTACTCGCCAATTTGGGGCGTGTAGAAAAACGACTTGACGGCAGTTCGATCGCTCGTCGTACCGACTAAAATCTTGATGGGCAGGCGGTGGCCGGGGATCGGCGCAATTGAGGCCGGCACGCTGACCACGGCTTTAACCGTCTTTGCCCCGCGGGCTTCTATCTCAATGTCCTGCATTTGAAGAGTGGCGCCTGGAACGCCCGTCACGCTGGACTGATAGATTGCGGAATCGGGGCTGTTATTGTTGACGGTAATTTCATAGCCATTTGTTACTACGCCATTTACCTTAGCCACTGTTCCATTTGCATTGATAGTCGCCGTTACAGGCCCGCGGCCAAACGCAAGAACACAAACGACTCCGACGAGGGTAATCAGCGTGCCAATTACTCCCCATCGAACGGAATCCCACAAGCCCAATCGCTGTATCAGGGGAAGCGAGGTCATCTTACGGTCGGGCTCAGTTCCAAACCTGTATTCGATAAGGCCAGGAATCCCTCGCTTACCCAGGACATCGTTGCAGGAGTCCACGCATTCCCCGCAGCCTATACAGCTATGCTGCGAAACGCCTTGCTTTATGTCGATCTCCATGGGACAATCGACCTCACATTTCCCGCATTTAATACAATCGTCGCCGCGTTCTTCCAGAAAGCGTACGGCCAGGGTGTTCTTATCTACAAGGGTCCCGAGCAAGGGTCCGTATGGGCAGGCGCCGGAGCAAAACTTGCGGCGTATCCAGAGCATATCCGCCGCCATAAAGGCCGCAATTCCGTAGACCGTTCCAGCTGCTGCGACATCGGAAACAGGATTAATCGCAGCCGCCCATATTGCCGCCGGGGCCAGCCAGTACATCCCAAGCGCAATTCCTGTTCCAACAGAAATGCCCAATATAACCAGGGACCAGATTGAGCGGGAAAGAAGGAAGCGGGGTTTGCCGGGGCGTGTTCGGAAAAACTTGTCAAGACGCTTCTTTGTAGAATCCGCGAAATCACTGGCTATAGTCTGCGGGCAAACCCACCCGCACCAGAGGCGCCCATACAGAAAGGATACGGCTACCAGGCACCAGAGTCCGAGAAATCCAACCCAGAAAACGAGCGCCAGATCCTGTACGGCAATTCGATGCCAGGCGAAGTAAAAGGATCCTTCCCGAAGATCCAAACGCAGTCCATTGGTCAGTGGCAGGGCCACAAAGGCAATCCCACAAGCAACCTGCAGCAGTCGGCGCCATGTATGCCACCGTACATTACTCACCTTTGCGCGTCCATCTTTGGGCGGGGATTGAATAATTCGATGGCTGATATCTATCGCAGGCATTGTAGTTCTCCCAAACAAAAAACGGCCGCGTACGTCTGCGGCCGTCTTTGATCGATCTACACCCCAAGATAATCGGGGCCTGATTGTGTGAATTAAGGAGACTGGGATGCGGAGACGTACAGAAAGCCCAGTCTTAGTCCTTAACGTTAATTACTCGGCGAGAGCACTTTATTCGTATTCGAAAGTTGATCGTGCCCATGGATGGGCTGGACGGCGCGCTCAACCTGCTCTGTACCCTTCTTCTGGTAAAGCTGCTGGTCTGCAGGCCTTAACCAGGGTCCCCAACCGCCCGTAGTTGGATACGTGGCTGGTTCGTACACAAGACGGCCATATCCAAGGGTCTGAACGTAAGCAACCAGTGCGCGAACATCCTTGGACGGAATGGGGTTGCCATCCGCATCCTTGTCGAAGAGCCATGTGAAGGCAGGCATAATTGAGCCTGGAACCATCTGGCGTGGTGAGAAAAAGTGCGAATAGTGCCAGTCGTCGCTGTACTTACCGCCCTCACGGGACAGATCCGGGCCAATACGGCGGGTTCCCAGGAAGTGCGGCTGGTCGAACACATATTCACGCTCATCCGCTGGCAGGGCTAGGGAAGCTCCGACCGAGAAGCGCATTTCGTCTCCATACAGAGGCCGAACCTGCTGCGTGTGGCAGTACATGCAGCCTTCGCGCTGATAGACGTGCCGGCCGTACTGCTCCAGGGGGGTATATCCTACGATGGTTCCGTCCGGAGCATCCATGGTGATATTCCCATTCGGGTGACCGGAGTCGGTAGCCTGAAACTGAGTTCCATCCGGCCACTGTCGCCACAGTACCCCGTTTTCTACTTTATCGACGGCGTGGTACCGGGCTTCCTGGTCTGCTGTATTGGGCGACCAGTTCTTGTTAAACGAAGGGATCAGAATGGTAAACAACAGTCCAATCGAGAACGTCAGGCCGATTCCAATAGCTGTAGCCGTGGCGCTCTTTTCCGGCTTCATCTTAATGAGCCAGAGCAGCCAGCAGAGCATGCTCAGACCGACAACGGCGACAAAGAGCCAAATTTCTGTTTCGAGTTTCATAGGTCTTTTCTAAGGCGTCAGCTTTTGGGCTGGTGGCGTTCAGGCCGTCGCCACCGCCTCGCTTCCGTCTGCAACATTCAATTGACCTTCCGTGGCCTTAGGCGCGGGAACAGTTGCAGTCTTATACAGGTTGAACGCGAACAGGTACATGCCCGTAAGCATCAGCATGCCGCCGATGGCTCGGGCATGCCAGTATGGCTCAACGTCTCGGACGGTCTGAATGAAGGGAATACTCGGATCTGTCCACTCGATCCCCTGCATAAATCCGCCAATCCACAATGCTGTGGAAAAGAGGATGAAGCCAAGGAAAGAGAGCCAGAAGTGCCACTCCGCCATGCCTTCGGAATAGAGCGGCTTGCGGTAGATTCGGGGAACCGAGTAGTAGGCGCCCGCAAATGCGTAGAGCGTAAATGTTCCGAACAGAGCCATGTGGGCATGCCCGATTGTATAGTCGGTAAAGTGAACGACGGCACTCATGGCGCGCAGGGCCTGCAGAGGTCCCTGAATACAGGTAAGAAGGTAGAACACCGTGCCGGCCATAAGGAACTTAAGCACGACATTGTTTCTTAGCTGATGCCACTCCCCGCGCATCGTTCCAAAGAAGTTGGTAATAACCGAAAACACCGGGATAAAGAGCAGGAACGAAAAGATCGTCGCTACAGTCTGCAGCCAGTACGGAATTGGACCATAGATCATATGGTGCGCACCGTTCCAGATGTAGATTGCTCCCAGGGTCCAGAAACCGATCAAGGACAGCTTGTGGCTGTAGAGTGGGGCGTTTGCTGCCTTCGGGATGAAGTAGTAAGCCAGCCCCAGTCCGCCAGGCGTTGCGATAAGTCCAACGATGCTGTGTCCGTAGAACCAGTTGATGTTGGCGTCGTTCAGTCCGCGGAAGGCATACTGCGGCAGCAGCTGAGAAGGCCAGTTGCCAATCAGATAAACGAATGCTGTCCAGAGCAAACAGCCCATGATATACCAGAGCGCTGCATACATCTGCTTGTATTTGCGTCGCGCAAACGTGTTGCCGAGATTCCACAGAAGCATGACCCAGCCAACAAACAGGAATATATTGGATACGGTGTCATAGTCTTCGTATTCCTTGCCTTTAGTCATCAGCCATGGATTCAAGGAATTTGCCGGGTCCAGCAGGAAGAACGTGGCCCAGGCAATACCGATGGACCAGACTATGGTTGTTGCGATCCCGAGCTTTTCGCTGTAAAGCTTTGTCCCGGTAAGGCGCGGTACAACATAGTAAAACTGCGCCATGTACATCGGGAGGAGCCAGCCGAAGATCATTCCCTGTACGTGAGCGGGCCTAATTCGCGGCCAGGAGAGCCAGTCATAGTTTGAGAAGAAGTCGGGGATCACAAACTTAATTGCTGTGATAACACCCAACGTCCCAAACATACAGAGATAGCCGACCGAGGCCCAGAGAGCCCACTTCGCGGCGACATCTTCGTGATTCAATCGCTCCGGCTGAACCGAAGGCTGAATCTTCATAATTTGATCGACAGCCATATTCGTTACCTATCCATGTCGCCGCACCGAACTTGGGCGCGGCAGTTTGGCTTCCTAGCTTGCAGAAGCGCTAAACGGGCATGCGTTGGTCGATCCAGATGCCGCTGGGGCATTGGAGAAAGCAACGCTAAAGTTCACCTTATCAAGTGAAATGTGCTTGTTGTCGGTTGGAACCGAAGCAGTCGGCGTCGACGAGCTGTCGGGCAAAGGTGATGTCAGACTAAATACGTAGACAATGACATCAGCAATCTGATTTGCGCTCAGTGTGTTTTCCCAGCGAGGCATTGCCGTTCCGGGCACGCCCTTGTGGACGGAAGTATTGATGCGCTGATAGGACAGCCCCTGCATGAAGGGAGCGTCGTGCAGATTTCTTGGCTTGGGGTTAAGTGTCTGCGCGTTT
>Ga0302309_10002860_pt1 | contig 13914 bp, 14 predicted proteins | sample III_Palsa_N1_1_FD_200453 | JGI IMG/M metagenome (GOLD analysis project Ga0302309, IMG submission 200453) | Peat permafrost microbial communities from Stordalen Mire near Abisko, Sweden - III_Palsa_N1_1 | ecosystem: Environmental > Terrestrial > Soil > Palsa > Peat permafrost | place: Sweden... | reverse complement strand
ATAGCCGCCGCGAACATAGAAGACGCCTGAAGCCGGCAGACGTTTCGCTGCAATGTCGTCGAAGAAATTGCTCAATCCATGCAAATGAGCACTTGCAAGCGGATTGTTGGCCACGTACCCGAAGTATTGCGGAGCATTGTGATGCGCAACGTAGCCGCCGTGCGAAGCCTTCCCGGCTGCGTCGTTGATCTCATGGTCATAGCCCTGCTGATACCAGCCCCAGTTCACTGCTCTCACGCCGTGTCCTGCGATCTTTTCGATATCTTCTCGCACATCGGGCAGATCGAAGGCCGGATCAAAGTCTGCTGCCGTCGTCTTCTTGATATCGCTACCCATAAAGGAAAGCGGCAGGCTCGCAAATGTGAGGTTCTTTGAGACACCGCCAAATGGCTTTACAGCTTGCGGCTGCTTGAGCCGATCCGCGGTATCCAGGGGCGATCCCCAGTAAGGTTGCGGATCGGAGAGCATGGGCACGGTAGCTCCTTTCCCTTCACCGCCATTCGCCGACGCATCCGGATGAAGCATCCATTGGGTCTCTCCGCCCTGCCCAGAGATCATCGCGATCGCGTTGGGGGTTGACGGCCCGACGATGGTATCCATGAAGTGATCAAACAATGTGAATCGATCGGCATACCGCCATAGAAATGGCGCCGTGTCGCAGTCCACATGTCCCATCACCAACTCGCCAAACTGCTTCCGCTCCAGAGTGGGGGCCTTCGATGGCTTGCCGTCTTTGAGGGTCACTCCCTCTTCTGCTAGCGCGTATTCCGTGTTCTGCGCTATTCCGTTTGCATCCAGCGCGATCTTGCGCGCAATGCCCGCGTGCGAGTGATTTACCGAGGCAATATCTGCCGGATAGATCGGCACCGTTTTGCCCGTTGCATCGAGTATCGTGGCTGGGATTTTGAAGGGCACAACAGTGCCCAGCGTTCCGTCCGTATTGACGATCGTCTGCGTGAAACCTGCAACTTGGTCTGTGGCGTAAGGGCCGCTCGGTCCTGCATAGAGGCCATCCGCGCCTGGATAGCTTCCAAAGTAAAAGTCGAAGGAGCGATTCTCCTGGAAGAGGACGAAGACATACTTGATCCGGCTGCGAATCAGGCGCAGCTTCTGTTCCTGCGAGAGCCTGGGCTCACTCGCGGGATCAATGACCTCCGCGGACACCTCCGCGCTGGATGCGGGCGCTATCGATACATCCTGCGCCGAAGGTATGGGCTTCTCTTGCGCCATGGAGCTACCCAAGCCAATGCCACACAGCGCGATCAGCGTCGCAGCTACTTTTAGACGATGCGTATCCTGCATATCACTAACCTACGTCGTTCAGAAGCGAGCTGGCAACATCGCTGCGGCCTGAGCATGCGCGGCTGAAGGGCACCCTGAAGTTGTCAAGCGCGGCTCTGCCCCGCGTGTTCGGTCCGGTCAACGTAGCAATTGCTGCATTGCTTCTCAAACCATCTAGAATCGCTGGGATATGCGCGCCGTGCTGCTTCGCGCTTCGCGACTTCTCCTCAGAGTGGTCATGATCGATCACATAGAGGTCCGGGCATCCGGTCTCCCCTTCTCTTTGCAACGGGGAGGATTGTCATTTTCCGCTGTACGAGAGATACTTTCTGAGGTTGACCTCCTGGCCGGGTTTACGCTCTGTTGAGTGCTAGTCCCTTGCTCGCCCTAGTAGTCATCGTTTGCAAGTAAACTGTGACGAAGGCTACCCTTGGCGTATCGATAGCGGCAAGAGGGCTAGTAAAATGATCAGAAGCAAGATGATGCTCAGGTAGGTGATTGATTTTCAAGGGCGGGAGTAGTTCAGTGGCAGAACGTCAGCTTCCCATAAAGCATCATCTGCAAATTCTCAATAAATCCAAGAAAAAACGCCAAATGGCTTGTAAATAATGGGATTCCACGTCCTCCCTCTTTCGGCGTACTTGTCCCGTCTGCCGCCAAATTTCCCACTTTTTATCAATTCTCGGGTGAGTGGACACCAAAATTGGACACCAGATTCAGGGGAAAGAATCTACCTTCTCATTCTTAAATTTCCGGTGAGAATTGCCTACCATATTTTCGCCTTATATCCGCCTACGATGCTTTCATGTTCCCAACTCCCTCAGGCCGCAAGACCTTCGTCGTGCAGTGCAAGCAGTGCCGCCACGACGTTCCATCCGGTGTCAGGGCATTCCCGTTCCAATCCATCTCCGTCGAGTGCCCCCTTTGCGTCGAAATACGCCGGTACCTGCCCTCCGAGGTCTTCTTCGGTCGGCCTGACGGCCTCATCTCCCGGCACCAGCGGACAGGAAGCCGGTAGTGGCTCGGAGGCAGAACGCCGACCTCTCGCGAGCTACCGAAAAAATAGATTGGGGCTTGTCACCAAAAAATCACTCCAGACGGCACCATATATAAGAATCCTGCCGGTCTGTCCGAGGCGTTCCGACTCGCCAAACCGGTCTCTATTGCAGAAAGCTGTACAGGTTCTCCTGCCAATTGCTTGCATGGACTTCTTCTCTATGTCCAAGTACGGCAGCAGCTTGAATCAGATTGGGCGGACCTTATTGGATAGCTTGATTGCGAAGATGGAGAGAACGTAGAGCCAGACCCAGACTGACGTGAAAAAGTCAGCATAGAAAAACGGACTATCCAGATTCCTGAAGGAAACGATCCCCGTCAGCGTCAAGCAGTGTGAGCCCCTCCCGCAATTTGCCAGTCCTTCGCTGCAATATCGTCCCAAGTTAAGGAGTGTTGCCACGGTTTGGAGTTACCACACTGACACATCAACAAGTCTCCATCTACAAACATTCGGATGACTGGCTCCCAGTTTTCCCGTCGAACGCAATGCCCTTGGTTTAAAGCAGTAACAACCGTCTCAAGCTGTGCCATCAACAACCTTTCCCATGCAGGGTTTTCCTTTAATCAAGATGCCTGATTAGAGGTATTCCATGTGACTGGGGCCGGAGTATGCGCAAAATGGCACACAACTTCATTGCGAGTTAGACGGCATATTTGCAACCGATCTAATACGGCACGATGTCCATCCTATCAATGCCATTTGCGCCTTGGCAAAAGGGAAACCACGATAGCATACGTTCACCTCCAATTGAAGCATTGGTTAAGCATCAGACGCAGAAGGGGCCAATAAAGCGTATGATCCGCTTACGTCTTCGAATGTGCCATGAGTGCAACCAAGAAGCCAAGATGTGATCGAGAATTCTTGTTCTTTCGCTCATAGATACAACCCTGACGGCTCCTGTGACTCTATCTCTTAGAGTGCAGGCAAATCGTCATATCAGGCCGTAGACAGGCTGAACTCGCGAGTGGCGAGCAGATTCACGTGTGTCGATCATAAACTTGCAACCTGTCCTTTTAGTTGCCCGGGAAAGCAAAATAGCGACACACGCAAGCTATAACACGACAACTGTCACGCGAAAGGTAGCATGATGAGAGACGGTACTTTGGATTTTAGCCACCCGAACAGTTTCGATGGCAAGATGGATTCTGTTTGTGCTGTGTGCTTTAGGATAGTCTTGACCCACAGTTGCCACTCTGATATCGCTTTAGCAGAACAGAGTCATATTTGTAACGAGGTTATCCAACGAATTATTCTTGAGGCATGGGACAGAAGCGGGCAGGCTCTTACCGATCCAGACGAGCCTGACGCAATTTCTGTCACACTGCACTAGCGAAGTCAAGAACTTGCCAGTCATTTGCTCCGATGTCTTCTTTGCTGAGTTGATAAGGACGCGGGTGAAGACCGCCGCGCTGATACATCAGATCATCGTGCTGAAGAAATATGCGTGTAATCTTATCCCACTGGCTGCGTCGAACGCTTCCTCCAGCGGCCAAGGAATTAACTGCTTTTTCAAAATGCGCCATCTAATTTTCTCCCTCACACTGCGCAGCAGTGTCACAAAGCTGGAGCGCTTGGTTCAGGTATTCCATGAAATCAGCCCCTGCAGATGTATAGAAACGACCATGACGGAACCCGGATGTTGTTTTGTGCGGTGAGACGCAGACTGGCAAGTCATGTCCAGCTAGGTATAATGCAGAGCCCCACAGTTACCTATCAACAACTGCTAGATTGCACGGATAAACTGATCTCGTCAGATGGTAAGTTGTTTGCCCAGAGGTCAGGCTAGGCAGTGGTGGTCGCTGCTACTCTGGGCTACGCTTCTCCCAGTTCTCGTATGTGGTCGCTGCCGACGAGCATGGCAGACACCCTTTGTATCAAATGTGTCATACTTCCCGCGCCCACGCTTTCGCTGAGGGTCCCTTTAGGGACGAAAACCCCGGCATCCGTCAGAAGCAATATCGGTAATTTGGGGTCGGACCTGCTCAGGTGGTCGCTGTATGCCGCAGTGCATTCCGGATGACTATGCAACGCCACGATAATCAGATCGAAACTTCCTTCGTGATCGAGTCGCTCGGCGGCGACGTAAGTGGCGCGGGTTTCCACCTCGTAGCCGACACTTTCTAACATCTGCACTCTGGATTGCCGTCTTAAATCGTCATGATCTATTAGGAGTATTTTCTGGGCAGTGTTCTGCTCGATGGCCGATGTCAAATCCAGATTCGTGATGCTTGTATCCATAGACGCGGATTTTATCTAGCCCAGAACTTGAGCAAGGGAAGCCGTTGATTAATGAACAACGACCACCACATGATGGTGGTGGTGACGCCGGTGATGACGACGATGATGATAAGGCTCAGCAAGAGCACTTGCGGTAAAGAGCATGATCATCGCGAGTAGCAATGTCTTTTTCATATGTGTCTACCTCTGTCGGCGTTTCCTACAAACATTCGATGACCGGTAATCCGGCAGAACGAAGTCGAAGCACACCGACGTTATCCACCGTAATGATGCGGTTCATCTGAGTCTGAGCAATATGGGCCGCTTGTAGCGAATCGGTATTGGGCATTTCATATGGTCTTTGCAACCCGTCGCCAATCAACGTCCAAACGCTTCACAGTGTACCGCCGCTCCAGTGAGCTATGCCGTAGAGGACGCCACGACCGAATACGAGGCTGTGATGAATGACACCAAGACCGGCGCGTGACGTCCCGAGGGTATAGTCGTAGCAGTTCCCAGACCCTCGCCTAACGGCGAGGTATTCGACTTTATGGAATGGTGTAGCGACTTCAATCCTCCGCTGACGACCGAGGAGCAAGAAGTCGCTGATGTCGAAGGATGGATTCTGGGAGTAGCCTGAAGGCAGAGCCGGAGCGGTTCACGATTGATGTCGCAGGCCACGGAAGGACAGAGGTACCTACCAAGCGAGATATTCAAGGGCAGACTGTCGTAGTTTCTTCCAAGCCTGTGTACTCGGTGAGGCTCTGAATGGGGAGACAGCGTGTGAACCCTACCAGCTTCGATCTGACACATCCGTGCCCAGCCTGTGGCTACCGGATACCACCCAACGAACTCCTGCGTATCAACGGGGTAAACATCCGGTGCCCGAAGAGCCAAGCGGAGACACCATACAGCACCCGCGAGTCGCAGATGACTTCGTGAAAACTGGGGAAAGCGCGTGGCCCAGATAGATACCCGACTCACCTGAAAGGTCCATTTCATTTAAGTGAGCCGTCCGTCAAGATGGTCACAACTAACTCTGCCAACAAGAATTCTGGAAACTGCATGGTTCCGTATGCACCGATGTTGCAAACGCGGTACTATGCTCGCGGTATCAGGGCCTTCCGAGTCCACATTGATGAGCACAGATTTATGACCGCAGACGAATGGGTGCACGACAAAGGAATAGTGGAGACGGACCCCATTACAGTAATCCGTGCGGCACGCGAGATCAGCGAAGGCCAATATCAGTTTTTGGTCGCACGCTGCGAGACTATAGGCTTCTTGCCGCGCCTGTTATTTCCTTTTTGGGGATGGGTTACGAGTAGGCTGTTTCAAAAGCATTGACCAAGCCTGTGCGGTCTATGAGCCGGAGACGTTTTGCAGCACTAGGAAGCCTTAGATGACCTACAGGAGCTTATTCCGTCTGACTATTCTGGCTGCACTCGGAGGAGGGTCAAGAAGTCTGGGTTTGGAGCTATTTTCAGGCAATCGATCTCTAAGCAACGCATCGAGCAGTGATTTGTTTACGTGGATGCGGCCTTTGTATTCGATATATCCGAGCTTGCGAAATCGATTCATGAAGTAGCTGACTCTGGAGCGGGTTGTGCCAATCATCTCCGCGAGAGTCTCCTGAGTAATTTTTGGGATCATTTGCTCTGGCATTCCGGGCTTGTCGAAATCAGCCATAAGCAGTAGTGTACGAGCCAATCGTCTCTCACTGGAATTGAATAGGTGGTCTATCAGATCAGCTTGAGTCCGCATCGCTCTTGTCAGCATGAAGCTTAGAAACAAATCAGAGAAATTGCTCTCATTGCGGAGAGCACGCAGCATTTCCTGCCGGTCAATCCTCATGGTTACGCAGGGTGTACTCGCGCAAGCCGTAGCTGCACGAATCTCGTTCGCTCCGACCAGTGACTCTTCGCCCACAAAATCCCCGGGAGCCAAAAGTGTCACCGTGGCTTCCTTCCCTTCCTTAGAGACGACAGTGAGTTTGGCACGACCCGCCTTGATATAGAAAACCGAGTCAGCCGGACTGCCCTGCGTGTAGAAAACTTGCTTGGGTTTAAAAAGAACGATTCTTCGCCCGAAGCCGGGCATTGAGAGGAAAGGTGCTGGATTGAAATCGATATGTGTTATGAGGTCCTTTTGGGGGTCACTCCCTCGATTTAAAACCGGTGAAGATGAATTGCTAGACCATGGCCAACAAAGGATTACTTCATTACAACCCGCATACATATTCGCATGCCCCAAGAGCACGGTGACAATATTAACTTTAATTAGCCGGACTCTTCTTGTCACCGGACAACTCTATCGTACGATTAGCCACGCTGTTAGTAACGACTGCATTAACGATTGGCACCACTGCCGACTCCGCTGTGAGGATAGGTCACACCACTGGCTGCTATCGTTTCTGCGACCGAGAGACTTGCATCGAAGGCATCCAGCTTGAGTCAAGAGCGCCGTCTGCGTTCGGCTGAGCGAAATGATGCATCTTCTCGACGAGCCTGTTCCGTAGAGTTTCTTAAAGCATTCAGGCTGAGAGGTTCAACTTGCCCAAATTGCCGGTAACTGTCAGGACGATCGTAAGGTTCAGAGCGAAGCACAACAACGAAAGAGAAGATCAGAGAGGAGACCGGAGCGAGGAGCAGAGACGTGATAGTGACTCTTACGGATGCCGAGTTCGCCCGCGCTTGGGTAGCGGCCGAGTTTCAGCATCAGACGGTCGGCCAATGGATCAGTGGTCTGGTGAACGATTCGCTTTCGCCTTGATTGCGCCCCCGCAAATTTGTGACGCTTCCCGGCTACCTGAGGTCGTTATTCTTTTGCCTGCAAAAGTGAACAAATTTTAAGAGGGCGAGCTACAGATATTGGAAACATCTCAAAGGGACGAACGGATTTCTCCCCACCGATGCACGGAGGAACCGCCGAACTTCGTCATCATCGACCACTGTTCTACCGAGATGCGCGGCAATGGCTTTCAACTCCTCAGGCTGGAAGTCCCAACTCCATTCGATTCGCATGGTGCTATATCAGAGCACAAAACATCCCCCGGGCCATGGGATAGCCGGGGGTTCCAAACGAAGTACAAACAAAGAGCAGCGCGATTCGCTTCAGAACGCAAAAATCCCCGGCCACTGACTTTGAAGTGGTGACCGGGGTGTCAAGGTGTAGATACATATTAGAGTACAAGAAAACCTCGCCCATCAGCGCATGATGTCCGGGTAATATAAACCCAAAGGAGAACTTATGGGACTATCAGAGGCGTTGGCAGCACTGGGCGCAGAGATCGTGAAGCTGAAACAGGTTCGCTCATTGCTGGCTGACGGCACCGCAGCCAAGCGCAGGCCGGGAAGGCCGAGGGCTGTCGCAACATTGGAAAAACCTGCCAAGCTAGAGAAACCTTCCAAAAGGAAGAAGCGCAACCTGACTCCAGAGGGTCGAGCGAGGATTTCGGCAGCGGTTAAGGCAAGATGGGCGAGGTAGAAGAAAGCTGACAAATGAGATTCCACTTGATAGGACGATTGACTCCCACCTACCCACCCAGAGAGAACGAAGGCGTCGATCATGACCTAGGCCACTGCAATTCACGCGAAGATGCGGAGTGGGTCAGGCGTGAGAGGTTTGCAGCCGGTGGGTGGGCAAGCATAGAAATTATTGATTCAGAGACATCCCACGAGGACACAAAACACCCCGGCTGTTAAGCCGGGGTCAGAGTTTACCTGTGGGAAGTCTACACACAGATTGCACCACCATTGGTTCCCGATACCTTAAACCAATTCCTTGCGGACACTACAAAGTAGCTTTTCACAAAATGGATTTTGACAACGAGCCTCGTAATGGAGTTCGGGAATTCCATTCGGATAGTTCTCCGCTACTAAATCTACTTCTCTGGGATGACCACACTCCGGGCAACTCGCATAAAGCTTATCCATAGTCACTGTCCTCCTCACTTCAAGCGCAGGCTACCCCAAACCCCCGTAATTGCACAACTCGTAGGCACAAAAATCCCCCGGCCATGAGAGGAGCCGGGGGTTAAAACGATCATGTCTTGAGGATACCGAATTTCATGCTGAGGCACAAAAATACCCCTCGGTCAGGAGCCGAGGGGTCGGAAAGGTTGTGTTGCGCAATCAGAGTAGCGCAACTCTTGCTATCCAGAACACAAAAATACCCGTGCCATGAGAGAGCCGGGGGTTATAAACGAGGTACGAACAAAGAGCAGCGCGATTCGTCACAGAACACAAAAATGCCCCCGTACAAAGACGTGATTACCGGGGGCGCTCAGAAGTACAGATCAACCTTACAGCGATTCCGTAGCCGGGGCATCGGTCCTAAGTTGGGCGGCGTTATTCTACTGAAGTTGTATACCCTATGCGGACTTTCCAGCAACGCCGCCACGGGGCTAGAAATGCACCCCTGTCGCGTCAAGGGAGTCGAGCAGACAGGGGTATCATGAATAGTCAACCGATGACGGAGGAAATGTGATGCCTGAATCCAAGCGACTCCGTGTTTTCGTGGTGGATGACGAGCCCATAATCAGCTTCACCCTCGCTACGATTCTGGAAAGCGCTGGCTACACGGCGCGGTCATTTACTGATCCATTGGACGCGCTTAGAGCGGCTGAGACGAATTGCCCCCATTACTTGATCACGGATGTAATGATGCCCGCAATCAGTGGTATTGACCTTGGGATTCAGTTCAAGGCCATCTATCCCACCGTGAAAGTCCTGCTATTTTCCGGAGCGCCAGTAGCGGGCAAGCTGTGGGAAAACGCGAACGAAAAGGGTCACGAATTCGAACTGGTCGCGAAGCCGATTCACCCTGAAGCACTATTGGCAGCTGTAAAAGCTCTAGGCGAATAGCATGTGAGGGCGATACGGAAGACGGCCCGATAAGCAGCGATAGCCGAGTGGTTCCACACGCGCAATACGGACCCTTTCAACGATGAGGACTCCTACGCATACGCTCCCAACTACAACATCACTCCGGACAGCTTCCAGCCCGTTGTCAGGCTAAATAGGGATACGGGAGAGCGGGAGTTAACCCGGATGAAATGGGGTTTGGTTCCCTATTGGATACTGTTGGCGAATTCGATGTTCATCAAGCTCCGGCCTCCAGAAGGTGTCGCGAGGCCGGTTCGGGACGGAAACTTCGGACGCGAATACACCTGAAAGCGTCGGAAGCCGAATGCCTCGTCGCAACACCGTTCTAAAGCAAGCCGCTGAGACCATGGCATCGCGAAGTGCTACACAATCGCCCCTTTCGACAATCCGATTCCGGGACGTTCCCACGGATGTTATTGAACGGTTAGGGTGAAACTGGCCGTCTCGGCTGTGCCGCCGCTGCTCGCGGTCACCGTGATCGTATCCGTACCTTGCGGAGTGTTTGTGCTCATCTTACCTTTACCGCCACAACTCAGCATTGACGTCGCTGCCATTCCCAGAGCGATTCCGCAGACCAAACTAAAGGCTCGGAAGCCGGGATTACCCTTGAATTTGCGTCGCCCCCAGATCAGGTATGGGAGCCCAATGAGCAGGAAGGCGAGCAGCTTTTCCCTAGCCTGGCCCGGACGGCTACCCGAGGTAGCCGGTGTTGTGACCGAAGCGGTACTTACATCCGTAGCAATGGTCAGCGTTGACGTGACTGCGGTGTTTGTTCCATCGGGCGCCACGGTTGCCGGGGAGAATGTACATGTCGAGTATGCAGGCAAACCGGAACAGTTAAGCGATATTTGAGACTTGAAGCCTCCGACCGGAGTGACCGCAAACACGGCCTGCCCAGACTGTCCCTGCGTAATCGTCAGCGTACTTGGAGCAACGCTCAAGCTATATCCGGGGGCGATCACTGTCTGAGTAAACGCACTCGATGTCGAACCGATATAAATCGCGTCGCCGCTGTATGCGGCTGTGATCATGTGGGTGCCAGACGCCAGACTGGCGGTGTTATACGTTGCTGTTCCGGAGCCGTCTAGAGCTCCGGGTCCTAGGACGGTTGATCCGTCACTGAATGTCACCGTTCCTGTCGGCGCCGCCGTGCCGGTGGCAGGTGTCACCTTTGCTGTGAAAGTGATGTCCACACCAAGGTTTGCGGTTGCTGCCGAGGAAACCACTGTCGTGTTCGTCGCAATCGCAGTAACGATGACCGCTACGGGATTCGATGTCGATGGTGCGAAGTTGGTGTCGCCCGAATACTGTGCGCTGATCGAGTCAGAGCCGGCAGGAAGCGGGACCGCAAGCGTCGCCACACCAGAGGCGTTCAGTGTCTCAGTTCCCAGAGTGCTGCTTCCTAGAAGGAAAGTCACAGTGCCGGTCGGCGCTGTGGTATTTCCCGTAGGCCCGGTTATGGTTGCGGTGAACGTAATGGGCTGTGTCGGAATTGCCACGGTGGCCGATGCTTGGAGCGCAGTTGCAGTGGTTGCTGGTACAACCTGAACGGTCGCTTCTGGTGAGGTCTTCGCCGGCTCAGTGTTCCCCACGTTATCGGTTGCAATGCTGTAGAACCCATAGGTGTGCCCGACCTGGCCGGTGAAAGAAGCAGATGTGGTGACGGTGCCAGTAAGCCAGGGAGTAAAGGTGCTTCCATTATCGGAAGCATAGATCGTGTAGACTCCCACGCCGGAACCCGTATCCGTGCCAGACCAGGAAACCGGGAAGGCGACAGTCCTCTCATTCGAGGGCAATGCAAGCACATGGCTGACAGGTGCTGAATTATCGATAGTGTTTGACCACGTTGGCGTTGGAATAGGAGTCAACGCGTCGAAGACCACCGTCGCCTGATTCGTAATCGCCGTGTCGGTAGTAACCCCGGCCTTTGCCATAGCGGTAAAGAAAACGCTTCCCGTGGCACCTGGAGGTAAGAAGCCTGCCGTCGGGTCAGTCGGCGGCAAGTTTGTTGCAGGATCAAGCGACTGGAACGTGTAGGAAAGTATGCCCGTATTCCTGTCGATGTGTGTCTGAATTGAAACCAGAAGATTGTTCGCGGGTCGCAAATCAACGGTTATAAAAAAATCCCCCGGAATCGAAGGAGGAATAATGAGTTGACTTCCAAACGATATTGGGCCTACCACAAAGGTGCTGAGATCTACATGGACGATGTCGATCGGGTCGATGATCACGACCTTTGCTGCGGGTGCACTTGCGGTAATCTCGTTACCGTATTGGACAGCGTAGCGGAGTGGTGTTGCGCCCGAGATATACTGTTGCGATCCAAACCCTTGAGAGCCGGCTTTATCATTGGGGTCGCCAGGAGTAATAACACTGCCGTTGAAGTCGGTCGGGACGCAGACCGATAGTGATTGCGAGCATGGCGGTTGAGGAGGCATGCACGGTGAACTAGAAGTCCCATAGGTACCGACGAGAAGGTTCCATTGGCTTGAGGTGACTGCGGTTATTATGCTTTTGATGAAATTCGCGGTCGCATTCTGTGCTCCCACGACTGCCGCGTTAAATACTGAATAGTCAAGATTTACTGATCCAGAAATGGGGTTTTTCCCAGCGTTGTCCTTAGCCCAGAATTCATGACAATACACCGACGGGTCATATGTGTTGCAGTCCCCTGTCGGGTTCTCCGGCTCGGTGAGGGAAAAGGCGTATAAGGTCAACTTCAATTCTGTCGGCGGTTGAACAGACGTATTCAGTAAAGCCGCGTCAAGCACACCTTGCGCGGTGGAATCGAGGCCGACATTTTTAGATTGATAATTTTGATCTGCATAGTTGGAGTGGGCATAAAGGTCCTGAACCGAATGTAGAGCTTGGCCTAGCTCATCCAGTGCTTCCCCCAATCGGGAACAATCTCCTGCCTTTAGAATAGCGACAATATCATCACGTTTTTTCAAGACCTCTGCACGGGAATTGAGAAATACCTGTTGATCAGGTGTCATGCCCGCCACAGTTATGGGGACATTCGGATCGTGATCAAAGTGGTCGGTCGCTTTATAGACACCTGGAATCGGGTCCAGCACGAAGAAGGCTCCATTGTAAAGGAAGTAAACCTCTCCTGTATCGACCTTGACGTTTGCATCTGCCACGCGTGCCAGTGCCGACGGGGAAAATCCAAGCCCCGAGGCACCAAGGAAGGTAATTTGATAGTGACCAATAGTGCATAAGTTTGGAAGAAGTTTCATCAGCGGTGGGGAACATGGGTAAAAAGCTTTCGCCGCAGGCGTGCAGAGCGACAGCACCATGCTGAGGATCCATAAGGCAATTTGTATTTTACGACGGCTTACCATCTCACGCTCCTAAGGCCCCTTAGAACCTGATCGGTTAGCGAATCCGGTGCCTCTCTTGCGGTTGTTGGCCTTACCACGCTGCTATCTGAAAGGCTTGATGTGCGTAGGATGCGTCTGTGGGCGCAGCCAAATTGACCAAAAGCGTAAGCGTTGTACCCGCAGGAATAGCGGACGAAAACTGATAGAACACTATTGAAGTTGTTCCAATCTGAAAGAGGCTGCCAGCAATCTGACCGTCCGGAACGGAATAGGTCAAGAAAGAGGGGAAGGATAGGTTCGCCGTGACCCCTGACGGAGAGTCCACACTCCCGCTGTTGCCTACCAGCAGAAAGTATTGTTGAGGCTGCCCTGCACGTAGCTTGCTGAAGCCGACTATATCCACCCAGACTTTCGGAGCGCCGCCCTGAACGACCGAAAAGGCGTCAGAGGTCGTGAGAGAAGTTCCATCGGGCTCATTCAGAACAAGGTTGCAACTACCGGGTTGCGCCCCTGTAAGGTTAAAGGTGACCTGGACGGCTCCGGGGCCAATCGCTGCAAGAGAAGTGCCAACAATTGTTGTTCCACCACAGATCAAGTCCACCGAAGTGGGCATAGCTCCCGGATAGAATAGGGTGACGGTCACGTTGCCCGCATTGCCTCCCTGCGTAGGTGAGGCAATGACCTGAGTGATGGGGGTCAGCAGGAAGCCGTGCATGTCACCAAGATAAGTGCCGTTTCCTACAATTTGCCCCGAGTCATTGATACCAACAGCCGTCTGCAACTCCCATCCTGAAATGTTGCCTACTAGGGAATTTAGGTCTGACATGCTGCCGTTCGTGTACAGAAATGCGTGGCGATTTGGCGTAATCGCCGTGTTCGGGTTCTGGTCGGAATCGCCAACAACTTGGTTCACTTTGTTTAGTGCTCTAGCTGCGCTGTTTGTGCCACCTAGAGTACCGAGATCAGTAAAGACACCATTCGTCCACAAGAAGGCATGACTGGCGTTGTCGCTGAGTCCCGCTTCGCCTGCGACTTGGCCATTATCGTTGATGCCGTAGCCGGAGGCTGGATAAACCTGGCTCAGGTTTGTGTATCCAGAACTCGCCCAGATCATTAGAATATTGTATGCACGCCGGTGCAAAACTAGGCC
>Ga0302309_10002849_pt1 | contig 13962 bp, 12 predicted proteins | sample III_Palsa_N1_1_FD_200453 | JGI IMG/M metagenome (GOLD analysis project Ga0302309, IMG submission 200453) | Peat permafrost microbial communities from Stordalen Mire near Abisko, Sweden - III_Palsa_N1_1 | ecosystem: Environmental > Terrestrial > Soil > Palsa > Peat permafrost | place: Sweden... | reverse complement strand
CTGCTGATGGCCAAAAGGATACCTATACCAACACTGATTATATCGGAAGCTTTGTCTATCAGAACAATGTACTACAATTCGTTGGGCAGGAAGAAGGACGGATCAGGCCCTACGGCACCGATAGCGGGCTGGTAAGACTCGATACCCTGCTTTATGACTACTTCCTCAAAGACCACTTAGGGGACACCCGGATGATCCTAACGGATGAACAGCGGACAGATGCCTATCCGATGGCAACCATGGAGCCGGGGGACTCTACCATAGAGGATACTTATTATGCAAACATAGGTACCACCCGGACGGCTATTAATACAATAACTGGCTACCCAACGGATAACTCCACTAACCCCAACCAATATGTAGCAGCGGTGGGGGGCCTCGGCAGCGCCATACACATTGGCCCGAGTATTACACTTAGGGTCATGGCCCAGGATCAGCTCAGTATCAGGGTAAGCAGTTGGTATAATCAGGGAGGCCACCCTGCGAGTTATTTGCAATTACCAGCAGCAAGCCTAGTAGCGGCCTTATCGGCTGGATTAACAGGTGTGGCGGCTGCCACTGAATCCGGGCTGTCCATCATACCGACGTCAGGCTTATTACTCCCGGATGCTACAAACTTTATCAACAGCGAGCCGGTCGTTGCTACAGCCCCAAAAGCTTACCTGAACTGGATATTTTTTGATGATCAGTTTAGGTTTGTATCGCAAGGGAGCAGTTCCCAACAGGTGACACCCAATAGCGGAGCTGTCAATCCCCTGACCCAAACCGGCCTCCCTGCAAATAAGAGCGGATATGTGTATATTTATGTGAGCAATGCAGATTCTTTGACAACGGTGTACTTTGATAATCTTCAGGTGACACAGGTACATGGGCCTCTGACAGAGGAGGAACACTATTATCCATTTGGTCTGACGATGGCGGCGATTACTTCTCAAGCGTTATCTTTCGGCAAATACAACAAATACCGCTATAACGGGAAGGAGCAGCAAAATAAAGAGTTCTCAGATGGATCGGGCTTAGAATGGTATGACTATGGGACAGCTTTTTACGATAACCAAATCGGACGATGGATGCGAGTTGATCCGAAGGCGGATATGATGCGGAGATTCTCTCCTTATAACTATGCCTTGGACAACCCCATCCGGTTTATTGACCCTGATGGAATGAATCCGTCCGACTTTTTTGATAAAGATGGGGGCAAAACACATATAGATGATGGATCCAATGCGCAATATGTTGAAAAAGGAAGCGGAGTTAATGAACATTATGAGTTTGCTGGATTTGATAAGTCTGAATCTGGGTTAAACACTGTTAATTTGACTACTGCCGTACAAGAGCAGCAAAATTTAAATGCCTCTAATCCAGCTTTGGAGCCGACCAGTTCAGCGACGTTTTGTAATTATGCGACCCAAAACGTTATGAAAACAGTCGCTTCTGCTACAGATAATTCGTCGGGAATTGTTATTACAGGAAAAGCAAATGATATGGTGCCAAAGCTTGAAAATTCTTCTTCATTTACTCAGGCCGATAAGGCAACTGCTACAGCTGCCGCTCAATCTGGTGGTTTAGCAATATTGGGGTATGTTAACCCTACTATTAAGGCTGATGGATCAGAAGGACATGGGCACGTTGCAACATTTTCTGTCGGAACGAATGTGCCACAAGGCCAAGTAGCGAATATAGGCAGCAATAATGGTTTTATGGGCGTTTCCGCAGAGGATGGAACCCCTCATATTTTTAGTGCGAAAACTGCTCCACAAGTCGAGTATTTTATATTAAGCCCAACCGTTACTCCTAAATCAGAACCAACAAGAGTTCCCTTTGCCAATTTTAAAAACCCTTAGAAGAATGAAACGAAGTATTATTTTATCTTTTCTGATCTTATATAGTTTGTCATTATTTGCCCAAAAGGTTGATACTACAATAAGTCAAGACCAATTAACTGGGATCTGGCAGATAAATACTGCAAGAAATAGCGATGCGCTGTTAAAGAATTTTCAGTTTTTTAGTGATGGGAAGTATGCTTTGAATTTTGATAACTATGATGATACAAAAAGGATTCTGAGTGTAAGTGGGCATTACAGATTGGTAAAGAATGAATTGTTTTTGACTGTTGAATCCAGGAAAGAAATAGTTGGTGGGAATTTTATAAAGGGGAGTCCAGGGTTCCAGCGTGATGAGTTTGTTTTGGATGGAGGGAAAGTTGAAGTTATTAAGCAAGAAGATACTAGTGGTACAGACCCATTTTTAATCTCTATTTGTAATATTGCTAAATCTGGAAAGGTCAATTGCATAAAAATTGATAATAACAAGTATTATAAATTATCAAGTGACCCTCTTCAATTTGCTTCACATAAATAAATGACTATTCGTTAGCGACGAAATACACGCAGGAGCAATTATTTTTCGATGGTATGGAGAATACATTGCAAGAATTGCCTCAATAGAAAACTTTACCTTAAATGAGCCACAGTTATAAAAGCAAACAGGCGTGGAGTGTTCCTAGCCGTTTTAAACGGATGCAAAATCGTAAGCAGAAGCGTCGATTAAAGCGGAATGAGCGTCAAATGATTCTCAATCAGGAGGACGTGGCCCCTTTTCGTTTGCGCCGGAATCATCGTTGGGAGTATTTTTAAGATTCCAAGGTGCTATAGTCTTTTAATCCAGTTGGTATCAGGGTTCTGATAATCTGATAGGATAGCCTGGATAATAATGGCATGGGCTTGTTCATCGATGGTATAGTGGGCGGCGTATGGGAACTTTTCCAATAGTGCGAACCGAACATCGTCATAACGAACAGACCTGGCATGAGGACGTTTTTTAATGAGCGCAAACTGCCTTTGTAAAGCGGTATAAAAGACTTTGCCGAACCCCTTACGGGCACCATTATAGTAGTCGATAGCCTGCTGGATCTCCTGAATTGCCTCAGGGGTAATTTTTAGCTTGTAGCTTTTCATTAGTCAAGGGTGATCATCTTTTGGGCTTGATCCCAATCAATGAGTGCGTCAGGGTTCTTTGCATATTTTTTAATGCGCTGGCGGACAATCTTTTTGTGCTCCTCAGGGATAGGCATATTTTTCTCCTGTTCTTCCTGTAGAAGGCCCAACAATTGTTGCTTTTCCTTACTTGGCAGTTGTTTGACCAACTCAAAGAGTTGGGTAAACTTTAGGGGCAAGTATATATTAGGAGCGGTAGCCATGATAGTGTTTTTTGTGTGATTACAAAGCTGCGATATTTTTTTGAAAGAAATCCTTGAACTTCTTTTTGGTGAGCATCGTATCGATGATTTTAAAGACAGTGGTTTTATCGTCATCATCGAGCTGATTAATGAGGGCAACCTGCTCGAATCCTGCCTTATCTTCAATAGATACTTCTGCAGGGATCTGATCGTCCAGGTGAACAATCTCATCAATAGCTATCCCGAAATACCGGGCAATTTTATCAAGTTCCTCAATGGTAACATCCCTGGAACCAGTTTCTATTTTATTATAGCTGGTGTAAGGGATGTTTACATCAAGGGCCAACTGCTTTTGTTGTAGTCCTTTTTGTTCCCGGAGTTTTTTAATGTTTTCGCCGATGTTCATAGCGGGTTTGTTTACACAAAAATATCGCAATCGGGGATTTTTATGAATTAATAGCAAGATAGAAGATTTTATAATCCCCAAAGTAGAAATTATATTTTACTTTTACGGTATCGAAAATCGCAATAAGTTTTTATGGAGATACCGGAGATCAAAAGTCAGTTGCGTATCACTCAGGTTTTACAATAAGGCTTCACATCCTTCCCAAAAGCTTTTCGCACCTATAGGCCGCCCTCCTCCGAACCCAATGACAAGGCGAAACCTCCCAGTTAACAAGCTGTTTACATATTTAAATATCTATAATCCCACAAATAATCCTATCATTGCCAGGTATGTTTTGTTTTTCCCTACCCGAGTAGGATAATCGTTTTGCTTATTTTTCTCTATGCCCAATATCCGTATTGTTTGGTGGTTCATACCCTTATGCATTTGTCTCTCAGCCAGTCCAGGGGAGACCCAGGCCCAGATCAATGGGTACGGGAAAGTGACGGGCATTGCAGGCACTACGCTCTCCTTATCTAACGTCAATCAGACCTATCATACCTTCGCCGCGGGCGAGCAGATCATCGTCATGCAGATGCAGGATACCGTCATCGGGGCGGATACGGCTCACAACACTTCTTTCGGAACGGTTTCCAATATTGTGAATGCGGGTATTTATGAGATTGCTACCATTAGCTCCGTAGCGGGTATGCCTGCCACGATGACCCTTTCGGGTGCCCTCACCCACACTTACAATATCAGCACCAAATCCAGCGTACAGATCATCAGCTTTAATAGTCTTAGTGCGGGTAATTATACTACGTCCAGCAATATCACCGGAGTGGCCTGGAATGGCAGCGTGGGGGGAGTGGTAGCCTTCCAGGTGGGCGGCACTTTGACCCTTGCCAATTCTGTGAGTGCCAATGCGTTGGGATTCAGAGGTGGGGCATTGAACAGCAATTATGAAGTCGACTGCGAGCCGACCGTATACGATACGATTTCATCGAATTATGGTTATAAAGGGGAAGGGATCTATGCCAGCCCTACCATCAGTTATACAACCCAGACCGGCCGGGCGCCGTTGATCAACGGCGGTGGCGGTGGCAGCGATGATAATGGCGGTGGCGGCGGTGGTGGAAACTATACAGCAGGAGGAATGGGAGGGCAGGGTTGGACCTGTACGACTACCAATGCTTCCGGAGGCTTTGGAGGCGTTTCCCTTGGAAGCTATATCTCCGGGTCACGAATTTATATGGGTGGTGGTGGCGGCAGCGGTCAACAAAATAATAGTGTAGGCACTGCTGGGGTGGCCGGTGGGGGTATCGTACTTATCAAAGCCAATATACTAACGACAAGTTGCACAGGCACGATCAATATCACTGCCAATGGAGCTGTGGGCACAACTTCAGGGAATGACGGAGCCGGTGGAGGAGGAGCAGGTGGGACCATCGTACTGGGCGTAAACTCTTTCACAGTGCCTGCCGGATGTCCCTTAAACGTGGGCGCCAACGGGGGTAACGGCGGCAGTGTAGGGGATCCCAACTCACATGGTGGCGGCGGTGGCGGCGGACAAGGGGCGGTGATTTACTCAGCGAGTATACCTACCGTAAATGTAACGACAACGACAACTGTAGGAACGGGAGGGGCCAACAGCGCCTCCGGTGGGGCTACCAGCGCTAGTCCCGGTGCAGGAACCAGTAATTCAGGTATCTTAAGCGGACCTACCGTGCTGCCGATCAATTTTCTGTACTTTGACGCCAAGGAAGCCAATAAGGGAGTACTGCTGACTTGGGAGACCGGAGTGATTTATCAGCATTCCCTTTTTAATATTCAACGTTCCACGGACGGAATTCGATTTATAACCATCGGAACCCAGACGGCGGATGCGGATGGATCCTCCACTAATAATTTCAGTTATACCGATTACAACCCTGGAACCGGCAAAATCTTCTACCGTATTGAAGAAGTAGACTTGTCGGGTGCTGAAACCGTTTCTTACCTGCAACTGGTTGATCTGTCCCAAACAGAAAGTACTTTTCTCATTTTCCCTAATCCCTCTCCGGGACAGTTCTTCGTACGTCTTCCGGGCAGCCCGCAGGACAAATCGTATACGGTATCCATTATGGATATGCAGGGAAGATACCTTTTTACCACCGCGCAGCCTCCCGCCGGCAATCTACTAACGGTAACACCTGATCGCATTCTACCTGCCGGTGTCTACGTTATCCTCGTCCATAGCAACAGTCTGAACCAGACGGGGAAACTGATCGTGACGGGGCAGTGATCTTCATGCGATCTGCAAGTCTTGCCTAGATAATATTGAAAAATATTATTAATTTGCACATATATGTATACGTTGGACAAAATAGTAGAAACGTTGCGGCGATATAAGCCAGAACTTCAAAGGAAATATCCCATTTCCCAGTTAGGAGTATTTGGTTCTTATGCCCGCGGAGAAGCTACGGAAACCAGCGATATTGATATTGCCGTAGAAATTACCGGCCCTATGGGGTTGAGTTTTGTTGCAATGGCTAATGAAATTGAAGACTTATTTGGTATTAAAGTGGACGTAGTTCCTAAGCGTTCAATAAAGCCTTCCTATTTGGTGTATGTGGAAAAGGACATCGTATATGTCTAAAAGAGTTCCTTCTATCGTCATAAACGATATTTTATATTGATCATATACAGCTTTACACTGGCAAGCTCTCATTTGATGAGTTTACTGCCGACTTTATGACTGTGGAAGCTTGTTTGTACAATATTCAAATAATAGGGGAAGCTGTAGCCCAGCTTGCAGATGATATAAAAGATGGCGCACCGCAAATTCCTTGGACTTTAATAAAAGGAATGAGGAACAGGCTCATTCATGAATATTTTGGTACAGATCTTCCAGTAGTATGGAATGTCATTAAAAATGAGTTGCCGGCGTTCAAAACTGAATTGGAGAAAATTCAAAAAGATCTTGCTGCAAAGGGTCGATAATTAAAAGTTTGCCTTGCCTTCTATGGTTCCTATGTGAGCAAGTTGACCATCCTTCAAAACAGTTATTACTCTTAAAGTCATTATAAGACCCAATAATTGGGGCTTATCGTGGATCGAAAGGTAGAAAGACAACTTTTGGCTGTCAATACAAATGTTTATGGAGAAATTGATAGATCGGGAAGTCGAAAAAAGGATCCCGCTACCTAATCAACACCACCGTCCCCTTCTTCAAAACCACGCCGCCCGTAACCCCATCCCTATACACCAACTCCCACACATACGTCCCGGACGGCTGTGGCTGGTTCCCCGCCTGGCCATCCCACCCTACAGCCGCATTCTTTGAATCAAACACCATCTTCCCCCACCGGTCAAAAACCTTCACTTCATACTCACTGAAAGGACAGTAATTCTTCGGCAGGAATATATCGTTCACGCCATCATTATTCGGAGTGAACGCCGTAGGCACATGGAACTGACAAGCGCAGTTTTGGTACGTTACTACCACGGAATCCCTTGTATCCCCGCAGACGTTCACGACATCTACCGCATAAACACCCGCCACACTCACATTGTACACCGCCTGCGTGGAACCATCCTGCCAACGGTAGGTAGACTGTGGATAGCTGCCGTCTAATGCCAAAAGCTCCGAGACGCAAAGCGTGGTATCGTTCCCCAATGACACCACCGGCTTCGTGATATAACTGACGACGACGCTCCCCGATGTATCGCAACCATTCTCATCCACCTTCACCGAATACGTCCCAGCCCGACTTACAGTGAATACGGGGAGCCATGACCCATCCTGCCACACGTACACTGCATTGTTGTTCGTCGCATCCAGCAGCAACGTCTGTCCCGCACAGAGCGTGGTATCATCCCCGAGATTGACAACGGGGGAGGGCTTATAAGTAACCTGTATGCTGTCGCTGTTCCTGCACCCATAGTCTGTTAACTGGATCCAGTAGAGCCCGGCGCTATTCACTGCTAATGAAGTGCCGGTGGTACCGTTACTCCACAAATAGGTGCCTTGTGAAGGCAGCACGGGTGTAAGCGACAACGTCTGCCCACTGCACAGGGCGGTGTCGTTGCCAAGGCTGACAGGCGGCAAAGGTCGATAGTCCACGCTCACAGAAGCGGAGGCAGAACAGTTATATTGGTTCGTAACTTGCACAGAATAGACGCCCTGCCCCTTTACGGTATAGCTGTCGCCCTGGCTCCCATCCTGCCACTGGTATTGGTACGTAACCGAGTCAGGGGCCTGCAATAATAGCGAGTCTCCTGCGCAAAGGATGGTGTCGTTTCCGAGGGACAATGAAGGAGTAGGCAGGGCAGCCAACGCTATAGTATCCGCTACGAAGCAGCTATTAAGATCCGCTACCCAGGCGATGTATTTCCCCGAATCCAGACCGCCGAAAGTATTGGAAGCCTGAGCGCCGGCCCCGCCATTGATGCTGAATTGCAGGGGCGCCGTGCCACCGGCGGCATTAATAGTAATGGAGCCGTTGGTGTTTTGGCAGGAAGCCGGTAATGCAACCACACTCATTTGAGGTCCCGGAGCGCCCGGGACAACGGTAGTCGCCGATGTAGTAAGGCCCGCCGCGTCTTTCACAAAAACGGTATAGTTCCCTGCTAAGAGGCTATCAAAGATACTTCCGTCCTGAAAGTTAATATTGTCCAGGGAAAATTGGTAGGGCGCTGTGCCATTAGTGCCGCTTGCCGCAATACTCCCATTCTTATATCCGCAAGTGCTGCCCGCTGCTGCCACTGTCAGCTGAAGACAATTGTTGTTAACAATGATGTAGGCAGTGCTGGTGAATCCGTTGGCATCTTTTATGGTCACGGTGTAACCGCCCGATGCCAGACCCGTAAACACATTGTTGGTTTGATAGTTAATACCGTCAATGGAGAATTGATAAGGTGTCGGACCTTTATAACCCGTGGCGGTGATGGTTCCGTTCTTCATTCCGCAGGTTGCATCTGTCTCCGTCAGCGACACGGTGGGACAGTTATTGGCGACGATAGCGTTGACAGTGCAGAGAAGATTGTTGGCGTCTTTCGCTACGGGATTGTAGATAGCAGAGGCAAGCCCGGTGAACACATTGCTGGTTTGAAAATTAACGCCATCTAGTGAATAGCTATAAGGCGGCGTACCATTGATCGGCGTGAGGGTGATGGAGCCGTCGTTTTGTTGGCAGGAGGCTCCCACCGTTACAGCGGTGATGTTAAAATTGCAGACCTCAAGAACGGTGATAGCACATTCAGTGACCACGCCATTGCTGTCCTTCGCGTACAGTTTGGTAATCCCGGGAGGAAGGTGGGTGAAGGTATAGTTATACTGGGAGTCCAATGAATTGAGCGTGGGAGAATAATAGGTTTTGGTTCCGGGATAATACGTAATGCCATCGGACGAATATTGAATAGGAGGGGTCCCCCCGGTACTGGACACCGTAACCACCCCTGTATTATCAGTGCAGGAAGCGACGCCCTCCAAGTCAGGAAGGATGACAAATGCGCAAGGGCCGCTGAAATAATTACCGCTGAAAAGATTGGGATTGAACCCTGTGGAGCCTAGCATCCCATGGGCGTCCTTCACTAATAACAAGGGATAAGCACCGCCGGTTAAGTTGGTAAAGGTATTGTTTGAAGTGAAGGTGACCCCTCCGTCAATACTGTACGTATAGGGCGGGGTGCCTCCGGATCCTGTGAGTGTAAAACTCCCGTCTGCGTTTGTGCAGGAAGTCGGATAAACAATGTTGGACAGCGCGATGGAAGGTTGGGGGTGGACGCTGGTGATGGTAATGGTCGTATCTATTGTCAACCCATTGTTGTCGGAGATGACAAAAGTATAGGTCCCTGGCCCCAGGCTGGTGAAATCTCCATAGGATTGATATTTGTTGAGGGGTGAAGTAAGGGTATATGAATAGGGGCCTGTTCCGCCCGTCACTGTCAAATCGATGCTTCCGTTATAATAGATCCCGGCACTGTAGGTCAGGTTAAAATAATAATAGTATCCGATATAGTCGTATGAAACATTGTTGACGGTGGCGGTTAGCGTCAGACCACCGGTACCGCATATCGCTTTTGCAGGGATGATTGAAAGGAAAAAGCCAATGACGGCGAGCCTGCCCAAACGGGAAATTGCCTGCCGTAAAAACCGGCAAAGAGCGTCTGGCGGGAGGGCACAAGGGGCTGGGTTAAAATAACTCATTCAGCGGCAGCATTGGATAATATCCACTACAATAATAGCTTATTCCGGCATTTCCTGTATCCGGGCTTCGATGCCTACTCCGTTAAAATCCTTTAACCTTATTCTTGTGTCTTTCCAGACCGGCCTTGAGCAATGTTTTCAGGCTCTCAAAGTCGAAATCAAGGTCATGGGCCGCCACCTGGATGGGCGATCCGTAGGATATATTGGCGCGGGCAAGTAGTTTGCGTTTTACCGGATTCTTTTGCCGGTCAATATAAGCCTGGGGATTCTTCACCACGATAGTCAGGTGTTTCTTTCCCCGTATATCCGACTCCTGGATATCGGTGATATCCTCCCATTTGATAAGGCCGTCGCCCGGGCTCCCCGTATGGTCATAGATGTCCTGCTCCGATACGATCATGCCGGGGAATACGCTGGCAATACGTACGGCCATGATATAGCAGTAGATCCCGGCTATCACCATGATGATCATTCCAACGGCCACGATAATGAACGGGGTGGGCAAATGCGCCGGTTTGAAAGGGCCGGGGTCAAGGACCATAAACAGGCCAAAAAGTAATACAACCAAGCCTGCGCCCAGGTAGTAAGCAAGATTTCTTTTATTGCGGGCAATCTCAATGGGAGCTTCCAGTATCATATAGCTGAATTGATATTTATAGGACAGCCTTTGCTGAGCAATCGTTTAATCGGTAGGATCACCTATAAACATAAAATAAAATACTGATATTAGGAAACGGTTGGATAAATTAATACCAGGGCCGGATACCCTTCCAAAATCATATATAGATAAAATAGAACTTGTTATTAAACCTGTTAATCCCCCGGATGGAAAAGGGGGCAAAGGGGTAAACCCTTATTTTAGTGAGCAAAATGGTTTTAGCACTCCTAAATATGAAAAGAACAATCTTGATTGCCGCCCTTAGCCTGGGGACGGTGGGGGCTTCATTGGCTCAAACGACTGCCCCTGACCCCGCGGCCTTCGTGAACCCTTTTATCGGGACGGGCGCTGTGGATACCAATAGCTTGTCGGGAAGTAATTTCCCCGGGGCCTGTGCTCCTTTCGGGCTCGTGCAGCTGAGCCCGGATACGCAGGAGGGGCCGGATGATCCTGCCAGCGGATATGACTATAATGACCATACCATTGTCGGCTTCAGCCATACCCACCTGAGCGGCACCGGCGTATCGGACCTGTTTGATTTTCTATTTATGCCCTATACGGGTAAGGTGCAGTGGGGGCCGGGTGACCCCAAAAAGCCTGGAACGGGCTACCGGTCCGTCTTCTCCCATACGGAAGAACAGGCTTCTCCCGGTTACTATAAGGTGCACTTGCAGACCTGGAATACGGAAGTGGAACTGGCTGCTACTCCCCACGTAGGGATGCAGCGGATCACTTTTCCGGCTGAAGGGGCGGGGGCCCATATCATCATTGACATGGAGCATTCCCTCAACAAAAAAAGGACGTACTGGGAATGCCGGATCATTACCGCGCAATTAAAGATCATCAATGACCATACGATAGAGGGATACCGGGTCATTACAGGATGGAGCCGCCTTAGAAAGGTCTATTTCCATGCTGAATTTTCCCAGCCCTTTGTCTCCGATGCTTTACTAAATGGCGGACGGGTTGCCACCAATGCTACGGTGGTCAACGGGACCGTCGCCAACGGCACGCGCATTAAAGGAGTACTGGACTTTAATACCAGCGGTGGTAAACCTGTATTGGTCAAGGTAGGCGTCTCTTCAGTAAGCCTGGAAGGAGCCCGGGCCAACCTGGCTGCGGAGCTGCCGGGCTTCGACTTTGACGCGACGGTGGCCAAAGGCAGGGCTGAATGGAACAAGGAACTTTCCTGCATAGATATGGATGGAACGGATGAGCAGAAGAGGATATTATATACCGGCCTCTACCATGCTTTTACGCAGCCCAATAACCTGGCGGACGTAGATGGATCTTATGTAGGGACGGATTACACGACCCGGAAAGCGGCAGACGGTACGCACTACAGTACGTTTTCCCTTTGGGATACCTACCGCGCGGCCAATCCTTTGTACACCCTGTTGGTGCCTGAGCGGACGGCGGCTTTTATTAATTCCTTCCTGCGTCAATACGATACCTACGGTTATCTGCCCATCTGGCAACTATGGGGCGATGAGAACTATTGCATGATCGGCAATCATTCTATTCCCGTTATCGTGGATGCATATATGAAACATATTCCCGGGGTGGACTACGAAAAAGCGTACGAAGCCATCCGGGGCTCTTCCACCGCCGACCATCCGGGGGCTCCCTTCAGCCTCCTGGATCAATACCAGTATTTCCCTGAAGACAAGGAGTCGCAGTCCGTATCCCTCACCCTTGAAATCGCCTATGACGACTGGTGTGTGGCGCAAATGGCAAAGGCCATGGGGAAGATGAATGACTATGCCTTTTTCCTGAAGCGTTCGACGTATTACAGGAACCTTTATGATCCCTCCACCCATTTTTTCAGGGGCAAGAACAGTGACGGAAAATGGCTATCTCCCTTTGATCCCATGAGCTACGGGGGCAACGGCGGAGCGCCCTATACGGAAGGGAATGCATGGCAGTATTTCTGGTATGTTCCCCAGGATGTACCCGACCTGATCAACCTGGTCGGAGGCAAGGACGCCTTTATTGCCAAGCTCGATACCTTCTTCACCCTGGAAGCCAAACCGGGGGACGTCAATGGGAACGCTTCCGGATTTATAGGCCAGGACGCCCACGGCAATGAGCCCAGCCACCATACGCCGTATCTCTACGATTATGCGGGACAACCCTGGAAGACCCAATTGTATACGGCCAGGATCATGCACGAGCTGTACAATGACAAATCTTCCGGCTATGCAGGTAATGAAGACTGCGGACAAATGAGTGCCTGGTATGTATTCAGCGCGATGGGCTTTTATCCCGTGAATCCTGCCAGCAGTGTTTACGTGTTCGGTTCTCCTCAACTGAAAAAAGCAGTGATCCACCTCAAGAACGGGAAGGATTTTACGGTCCTGGCGCCCAAAGCAGGAGGAAAGAATATGTACATTCAATCCGTCCGCCTGAATGGCCGGACATATGCCAAAACGTACCTGACCCATAGCGATATTTTGTCAGGTGGCACCCTCGAATTCGAGATGGGGGATAAGCCTAACAAGAAGTGGGGAATTGCACTGGCAGATGCGCCTGCAGGCAGCGCTTTTTAGGCCGCAGGGTATGGCCGTCCGCCACGAGCCGCGGTTTCAGCGCCGTCTGAGCGGCAGCGCCCCCCAGGCTTTATACCGTCCGGCAGGTAGATAATTTCTCCTGCCGGACGGTTAAACTTTCATGAGAAAAATCAGTCATACGTTGTATAGTGTTAAAATGGTATGAAATTTTCCAAAACGGCAGGGTATAGCGGCGTTAAAAGGCCCTAAAATTGGCATAGGCATACCTTTTGGACGTACTTTATTAAAAACTTATTCGATGAACACCGCGACGATGGATTCTATAGACAGCAAACTATGGGTAATGATGGCAGAAAAGTTGGGATTGGATGAATCAAGCATCCACGCCGATTCCAGTTTCGCTGATGACCTTGGGGTGGATTCCCTCGACGTAATGGAATTATTTACCGAAGTGGAAAAAGAATTCTCCATTAACATTCCGGACGAAGACGCGGAAAAGCTAACGACTGTAAAGGCGTTGGTCAATTACGTGCATGTGCATGCGATATAAATACCGAAATCGATGGCCTATGTCCTAATTTTGCGGCATGGCATATCCACATCTCCAAGCATTCATCGATAGATTGGAATCGGCAGGAGAACTCATTCGTATTAAGACATATGTAGATCCCATCCTGGAGATCGCTGAGATAACTGATCGCATCAGCAAAAGCGGACAAGGCGGAAAGGCTCTTCTGTTTGAAAATACGGGATACGATTTTCCCGTACTGATGAACGCCTACGGCAGTGAAAAGCGAATGTGTATGGCCCTGGGGGTGGAACACCTGGACGACATCACAGGGGAAATAGAAGCCCTTTTTAAGCTCCTCACCAGTCCAAAGAACGGCATCCTCAGCCAGTTAAGCATGTTGCCCAAACTGGGACAGTTTGCTTCCTGGATGCCCAAGGTCAAAAATGGCAGGGGCGCTTGCCAGGAAGTGGTCATGGCCACGCCCGATCTGGGAAAATTACCCATCATTCAATGCTGGCCAAAGGATGGCG
>Ga0302309_10002846_pt1 | contig 13965 bp, 6 predicted proteins | sample III_Palsa_N1_1_FD_200453 | JGI IMG/M metagenome (GOLD analysis project Ga0302309, IMG submission 200453) | Peat permafrost microbial communities from Stordalen Mire near Abisko, Sweden - III_Palsa_N1_1 | ecosystem: Environmental > Terrestrial > Soil > Palsa > Peat permafrost | place: Sweden... | reverse complement strand
CATTTGTCACAGAAGACATTTGTCACAGAAGACATTTGTCACAGAAGACATTTGTCACAGAAGACATTTGTCACAGAAGACATTTGTCACAGAAGACATTTGTCACAGAAGACATTTGTCACAGAAGACATTTGTCACAGAAGACATTTGTCACAGAAGACATTTGTCACAGAAGACATTTGTCACAGAAGCCACTTCTGCATTTAGTATAAGAGTGTCTGATCCAGGCAGAGATTTCAAAGTGAAGCAAGGTCTTCTGTGAGAGATCATCATTTTCAACTAGTGATGATTTGTCTGTTCTGTCAATATGTCAAAGTCTAGCCTATCTGTGCATTAAAAGATACTAAACACTGGTCTTCATCTTACCCGAGTCTAACATATGTTGGGTAGATAAGATTACTATTTGAAGTAGTAACATACCAGTAGCTATTATTTCTGAGAAATAGTGATAATTAATACTAGCTTAGATTGTGTTCTTATCACTGTTGTAAGAAAGATGCAAGTACCGGTAGTTTCTGAGGGTAGATGGCCAATCTTGGGTCATGCTGTGGCTATGGGTAAAAACCCAATGGCCTACTTTCGACGCTGCTATGAAGAGTATGGACCCATCTTTGAAATTAACCTCCTGGGTTACAGGATGGTGGTTGTTTGTGATCGTAAACTATATCGAGAATACACTGCGATTGATGAGATGAAGCAAGAGAACAAGGATGGCAAAGGCAAAGGCACCCTATCCATTTACAAGTTCTTTGACTTCGCCTATCTTGACAACCCATACATTGATACTTCTCACAGCAGCTTGTGTAAGATCACACAGGCTAGTGTGATCAGGGCGGTGGCAGACATCAGTCATGCTGCCACTACCGACATGTGGCACAGTCTACAGACGGGTATTACCGTGCTAGTTAGTAGCATCAACGATGCCATGGGCCTAAATGAGTCAGTGTTTCGCTACTCAGTTCATACCTGTTCTGTTCACTACTTTGGTTATGTTCCCACTAGTTCGTGCTTAGATGACCTGTACGCGTTCAGTAAACTGATGGATAAACTTACCAGCAACGTCTTTACTCTACCCAGATTTCTAGCCAAGTACTGGTATGCGCCGTCACTGAAACTATTCCAACAGAAGATTCTGCAACATCTCTCAGCCCACCTTGATGTCTCCGATCATCCCATGATCCTCAAGTTAAAAGAGTTAGCTAGTAGTCTATTATTCAACAATAGTAATAATGCTAACTCCGCTACTAGTGAGGAGGATGAGGATAATGTCGGCAGTGATGATGATAACACTAGTGATAATGAGGATTATGATGATGACAACACTGATGGTGAGACGAGGGATGATGTGGTTAAGAAGTTTGTGGTTGGTGTATACCTGGCAATGGTGATGGCTGGTTCACCCAATACGGCTATGGGAGTTACTGACGCTATTATTGAACTGGCCTATGACAACTCCTGCTTAGATCGTGTTAGAAATGAAGTTGCTACTACCTTTCAAAGGTATGAAGAATGTGTACGTCGTGGTGAGACGTGTGAAAACGCGGGTTTGTTGAACTCTCAACTGCTAAACAACATTGTGTGGGAAACTGCCAGACTGTACCCATCACTGTTTGGCTCTGTCCGTATGGTAACAGAGCCAAACAGTGATGAACCTGTTATGGTTGGACCCTATAATGTTAGTCAGGCCTTCGCTGTGGTCTGTATGTCAGCACTAATCACTAACGATAGTGATCTATTTCCAGACCCCACCACTTTCAATCCTGACAGATTTAGTGAAACTATGGGTTGCAAGTACACCAACCAAATTCCCATGTGGGGTACAAATGGTGATGAAACAGATGGTAGTATTGGTGTTGGTCGCGTTAGCGTTGGTTATAATAGTAACACCAACAAACATGCTTGTCCTGGAATAGAACTTAGCACCAAACAGATGATGCTGGCTATTGCTACTATAGCCTACTACTTCAATGTCGAAAAATCTCTTTCTACTGCCGCCATGTCTTCCAAACCTGACATCAATTACATCACCACCACCACCTTCGCTACCCGCAATGTATCGCTACAGTTGTCTGGTCGTATCTAACACAGTCTAGCAAGTCTAACAAAAAAAATCTATAATCTCACAACTTGAAGTTGTGAAGTCATATATTATGTATACATGTAATTATGTGTGTGTGTGTGTATATGTATATATATATACACACATATATAATTTTGTAACTATGTAACTATGTAACTATGTAACTATGTATGCACATATGTTTATTTACAAATTCTTAGGCTCAACACTACCTAGTGATTACTCTGTTAACACTTAAGCTTAGTAACATATATACAATCAAGGATTGTATGTCAAAACTGTAGCTATCATATAGTAACTAGTAACTTCTAACTAGTAACTAGTAACTTCTAACTAGTAACTTCTAACTAGTAACTTCTAACTAGTAACTAGTAACTTCTAACTAGTAACTAGTAACTTCTAACTAGTAACTAGTAACTTCTAACTAGTAACTAGTAACTAGTAACTAGTAACTAGTAACTTCTAACTAGTAACTTCTAACTAGTAACTTCTAACTAGTAACTTCTAACTAGTAACTTCTAACTAGTAACTAGTAACTAGTAACTAGTAACTAGTAACTTCTAACTAGTAACTTCTAACTAGTAACTTCTAACTAGTAACTTCTAACTAGTAACTTCTAACTAGTAACTTCTAACTAGTAACTTCTAACTAGTAACTAGTAGCCTTTAACCAGTGAGACTAGTAGCCTTTAACCAGTGAGACTAGTGGTGGATATCTAACCTAGTTACAAGTTTAACTTGTAATAGTTACATTGATGTTGAGATGGTTGGAGGTCGAGATCTACGAACAATAACGCTTTTGAGCATCAGACTTGATGAAGTCAGCAGCCAACTCGCCGATAAGGTAGGCACCGCGAGAGACATTATAACCATGGAAGTAAGGGGCGGGGTAAACACTGGTATCAACTACTCGTAGCCGGCTAACACCGTGGACTCGTAGTCGTGAGTCTATGACACCCTGGTTGATGTCACAACCCATAGCCGCCGTACCAGCAATGTGATGACCAAAGGCCGACCACCGCTTAGTGTAGTACTTCAGTTCTTCTACTGTCTGGAATGCATCAGAGGGAAAGACCTCTCTCAAGTAGTACTGTTTAATACTAGGATGTTGGAAGATCTGTCTGACCATCTGAATACCTAAAGCTAGACGGTGACAGGCCTCATCGTCTTCGTGAAGACCCAAATTCAGACGAGGCTGTACGGTGGGGTCAGCTGAAGCTAATTTGATCGAGCCGGTGGCTGAACTGGGTCTCAACACCTCGAGCAGAGTATGATAGTACACATGCACATCTTGGATGTTGGTCTCGTCTCTAGCGAAGTCTGTTCTGACTCTACCATCGGGTAAGGGTTTAACACTGCTGAGGTCAAAGTCAAAAAAGAAACCTTGGCCGTTATCAATATGTAAGTCGTGACCGACGTCTGTTGGCAGACCCGAATACCAATCAAGAACTATACCACCAGCAACACCTCCTCCATGATCGTTGTCATGCTTACCGTGCTCATGCTTATGTTCACAACCACAGTTATTACTATCATCATGAACATGATGATCGTCTATAAACTGCTGCAAGTAGGCTAACAGTTGAGGGTTGTTGGTCTGTTGACTGAGCTTCTGAGCTTGACCAGACCATAAAATCTTGTTGGGGTCAAGTTCATGTACCACATTGATCTCGTGATGATCTAGTAGGTTGTTACCCACTTGGGGTGAGTCAACAATGACATCGATGTCAAACTGCTGCAACTGCTCAGCTGGCCCTATGCCAGACAACAGTAGTAGCTGCGGTGTGTTGATGGCACCACCCGATAGTATCACCTCACCGGTACAGAACAAACAACCTTTAACCTGCTTGCTTGATGTGTTACAATTGTTGATATCAAGAGCTTTATCAGCACCGTAGGCGTTGGGTTTGTGCAGGATCTCAACACCTCTAGCTGAAGTTAGAGAAGTCCTAGACTCACGATGACAATCGTAGTTATCATTGGGAAAGACGGTGTCTTTCTCAAGCAAGACCTTGGTGGCCAGAGTGTTGAAGAGTACAACAATATTCTTGTTCCTCTTCATAGTGGGTACTAGTAGATCACCAAAGGCATAGCAACGCTTGCCATCGGGTTTAACCTGGAACTCCACAAATCCCACACCATCGACCTGACAAGGATTACCGGACATGTCGTCTCTAATTGGCGCACCTGTCACCTCATGGCAGGCCTGCAGCAGCTGGTGATCAAAATCCGACTTAGGTTGAAGTTGTCTGACAGACAGCCAGCCATCATAACCGTGATATCTGCTACTACTATAAGTAGTCTGCTGCTGGTGACAGTTACTACTGTCACTAACATCATTCTCACTATCAGTCTCGTTACTTCCGTCATTAGAAGTACCATGGTAGTGTTCCATCTTCTTGAAGTAAGGCAAAACATGGCGATACGACCAGAGTGGGTCATTCAACAGTTTAGCAATGTTGTCGTAGATAAGGGGGTGACCACGACCATCAACTAGAGAGTGATGATTACTACTGCCACCGGCGCCATTACCGCGAGGATAGGTGTAGTTACGACCTAGCTGGGTCGTAGTCTGGAAGCTCAAGGAGGAAGGGGAGAAGCGTGGTCCTTCAGGATTGTCCCACATTAGACTAGCAGTAGCGGGGTTATCCACATATTCATTGCCAAGGTTATTGGGACCCAACTCAATTACCAAGACACGGTTATTAGGGTTTTCAGCCAGCCGAGCTGCCACCACACTGCCAGCGGCTCCAGCACCAACTACAATATAGCTACTACCTTTGTCTGACTCTTCTACTAACTCTCTGGCTGACTCTTTGGCCACACAGTTAGCTGAAGCTTTAGCTGAAGCTAAAGTAGATCCAGCTAACCACTTGTTAAGATTGTCAATGTGATGTTGGTTGAGTACCGAATACATTTATGTGAGATAAATAATAAAAGTAGAAATTATTATTTATCTGGATAATTACTAGTTAGACTAGCTATAACTAGTAGGTTTAGAGTCATCTGGTCAATTAGAATAGACGGATAATATAAATATAAATTACGTAACTACGAAGTTGCTTCATAGTGTAAAGATTAAAATTGTAGGTGATGTAGTGAGTAGCCCACTATATCAGATGATTACTAATATATTATTAGTAATAACCCATTCCGCTCCTTTCCAGGGTACGTTCATCTTCAGTACCGGCTCTCCTGATCAAGTAGCTCTGCCCCCTTATCACGTTGTATGCTGATGGCAGTTATAAAGCCTATTTTGTACGTTGTTACTAGCAAGAGTATAGTTATCTAATAACTATATTGTAACTAAACTGTCATCATGATGACCGGCTGGCAATTAATCTCTCGATCACCGAGTGCTGAATACGCAGTAGAGGGGATAAGTCGTCATTGACGGCTTGTAGATACTGTTCAGTCACTAGTAGTTCGGGCATGATTAGTAGTTTACTGACTACGGTATAGTTATGCAACTGCAGAGCTGTAAGAAGGAGCGGTTCTTCCTTAATCTTTATGTTGGGATCCAGACCAGCATCCAACAAAGCTATTATGATGTCAGTCATAGATGTCTTGCTACAATCGTTATGCAAACAGTCAAGAATGGCCCTCTCTAGTACCCTGGGAGAGACAGCCTTGACAAGATTAGTTTGCTTGAGGGCAACATTCAAGATGTCTTGCTGGCCGTCAGTTGTGGTATCGGTAATATTGACTATTGCCAATAGCAGTTGAGTATCAGCGTTGCCATACTCGATTATAGCTTGACGGAACTCAGCTCTGTCAAGGTAGGGTGTGGCCGCACCCTCATAGAAAATAACATCCTCATTGACCAGCTTGACAGCCTTTTGCCACTGTTTCAATCTCAATGCCAGCATAATCTTGTCCAGCCTAATTTCGCGGGTCATTGGTGAATTATCAGCCATAGTGGTAATTTATTGAGGTTAACAGTTATATCAGGGTCAGTATTAGAGCTATAAGAGTTATAACTTAGGAAGAGTGTAAGAGTTATAACTTAGGAAGAGTGTAAGAGTTATAACCTAGGAAGAGTGTAAGAGTTATAACTTAGAGTAGTAGCATGACTATAACCAATATATAAGAATTCACTGCTATGGATAAGAGAGAGGGAGGACCCTAGAAAGTTTTCATCGAAGACCCAATTTCTAACTGTCATCTATGACTGGAGACCATCACCAACCACCAAAAACACATTCCATCAAGATCCTAATTATAACTATGAATCTTGTTCAGCGATAGACACAGCTGTGTAGTGGTTACCACTATAAAAAAATTGCTTTCTAGGGTGGTGTGCATTAGGCACTAGAAAAATTTGTTAGAAACCAAGTTTTTAACCGCCGCTGATGTTGGGAGACAACAAACAGCTCTCATCAAAGATACTTATACTCGAAATTGTCCTGTAACTACAAAATTTACTTGGGAAGCATCATACTAATGTGGTGATAGTCAGTACAAAAACTTGTATCCTAGGGTGGTCATTGGGCACTAGAAATTTTTGTCAGAAACTTGGTTTCTAACTGTCATCGATGTCAGGAGATTGTCATCAGCTCTCACCAGCAATAACTTTACTATTTTTACAGTTATAACCATGGTTTTTGTTCAGAGATAGACACAGTTACACAGTGGTAACCACTATAAAAATTTGTCTTCTATGGTCCTGCCGTTAGGCACTAGAAATTTTTGTTAGAAACCAAGTTTCTAACCGTCATCGATGTCGGAAGATGACCGACAACACTCACTAACAATATTTTTACTGTTTTACAGTTATAACTATGAAATTTGTCCAGATGTAGACATAGATGTACAGTGGTAACCACTATAAAAATTTGTCTCCTAGGGTCCACACCCTACAAGAAATTTAGGATTTTGGTTTTGTTGGTAGTTGATGGTTAGAGATGAGTGATAACCGATGTTGGATAAGCAACACCAAAAGTCTTTCATCATATAGTATGATGAACAGAAATTGTCTGATCTAGGATAGTTATATCTTAGAGTTCCAGTTCAGAAGAATTACAAGAGTTATAACCTAGAAGAGCTATAACTTAGAAGAATAGTAAGAGTTACAACTTAGAGTTATAACCTGGAGAGATCATGAGAGTTAGAACCTAGAATAACTCTAGCTTACAAGAGTTTAACCTAGAGAGATTATGAGAGTTAGAACTTGGAATAGTTGTACTCTATAAGAGTTACAACTTAGAGGATTATAAGAGATATATCTCTAAGTTATAACTTAGGAAGATTGTAAGAGTTATAACTCAGAAGAACTACATATAATAGTTGGTATTACTACTATAACCTACCTGCTTCTACTGTAATCTTCTTATAATAAGAAGATTGTTGTTACTACTAGTAATAACTCATTAACAAGTGTTACATTCAACACTCCTCATAACAGTGTTTGTTGACACAACAAAACTAACCTAAGCTATTCCATTGCTAGTTGGTTGTTGAACTGTTGTCAGTGTTCGACACTGACAGTATTGTGTTATCGTTTGACACTTATACTGACTACTGAGTGCTAGTAGCTGTCCACTACAGACCACTATGCACTAGTGTAAAAGTGACAGGGTGACGGTAGCACAAGTTCATGACCATGGGGAAGATCTGGTTCATCTCCCGCTTGAGCTCAGTCAGCTTGTCACGCCGTTGTATGTCACCATTGTAGCGGTGACCAATGAAGATACACATGAGAGTGAAGCTGATGGCATACATCACCTCCACCTCGTCGTTGAAGCGGAAACTGTGGAAGATGTAGCGGTAAGGATGGGGTGGTAGCCTAGTTGGTCTCACTCCTGTCTTTGGATCAACCTGGGGTTTACCCCGTGATGTCTCACTCAGATTGATGACGCTAGCAAAGGGTGGCACTGAAGCGTTCTTATTAAGCCGTTCGTACTTAAGTCTGGCATAGAGGGCATCAAGTCGCTCTCGGGTACAGTAACCCAACCAATCAATAGTGGCCCACTCCTTCTCCAACTCAATAATGTAGTCACGGAAGGCGTTGGAACCGAACGGCAACTTCTGCTTGTAGAGGCCTGCTCTAATCTTGTAGTATTTGACATGATGATGATAGCTGATAACTTTACCTCTGAAGTCTGTAATGGTTACATCATCAGGGTTAGTTGGTTTGTTGACTAGACCAGGATCGACAATTGTGTTGGCAGCAGTAGTTGTGTTGGCAGCAGTGTTGACGACAGCCGACGACTCGGTACCAGTAACTGTTGAGACTGCACTATAACCATGCAACAGACTGCTGGTACTGGTTGACCTGCCGATCGCTCCTATGGCCCTACCCAGACCCTGCATTAGGCCACTGTCAGCGCGGCCGTCAGAGCCAGTACCAAAGAACTTACCGATCGACTGCATTAATGCTTGTTTGACTTGTCACTAAGTAACTTCTGTTGTAGTTGTATGGTAAAACTTTGTTCTTGATTGCTGTTACTTTCAATTTTTATCATGACGGTGATTGACTACAGCAGAAGTTTTCTAAGTTATAGCACCCTTGTGAGTTAGAACTCTAAGTTGTAACTCAGAGAGATTGTAAAGCTCCTAACTTAGAAGAGTTACAACCTAGAGTAGTAGCATAACCATAACCAGTACAAGAATTCACTGTTATGTATGAGGAAAGACCTTAGAAGATCTTCACTGAGGATTTGGTTTCTAACTGTTATCAATAATGAGAGATCGTCATCAACCCTCAAAGACAATTTCTACTAAGTTCTAATTGTAACTATGAATCTTGTTCACTGATAGATACAGTTGTATACTGGTTACCACTATAAATTTTGTCTTCCAAGAGGTGTGTGTGTGTGTGTATATATGCCGTTAGGCACTAGAAAATTTTTGTTAGAGACCAAGTCTCTGACTGTCACCGATGTCCGGAGATCACCAACAACCACCAAAGACACCATTTTACAATTTTTACAGTTATAACTACAAATTTTGTTCAGTAGGAGACAATTTTTATACTGGTTACCACTGTATAAAAATTGTCTCCCAAGGGGTTGCCGTTAGGCACTAGAAAATTTCATCTAAATCTTGTTTTTAACCGTCATTGATGTCAGGAGATGACAGACAACTCGCACCAATAATAGCTTTAATATTTTTGCAGTTATAACTACGAAAAATTGCTCGGGAGATAGCACAGCCGTATAGTAGTAATCACTATAAGAATTTGTCTTCTGGGGTATCATCCTTACAAGAAACCTAACTTTTTGATAGTAGTTGATGGTTAGAGATGAGTGATGATCAACGTTGGATAAGTAACACCAAAATCTTTCATCATATAGTATGATGAACAGAATTGTCTGACTTAAAAGAGTTACAGACTAGAAGGATTACAAGTTAGAGTTATAACTACTACAAAAACCTTGTAAACCACTACAAAAACTTGTTATGACTTAGAGTTATAACTACTACAAAAATTCGCTATGACTTAGAGTTATAACTACTACAAAAATTCGCTATGACTTAGAGTTATAACTACTACAAAAATTCGCTATGACTCTAAGTCATAACTCCAGGTTGTAACTGCTACAAAATCTTATTGTAAGATAGAGATATAACTTAGTGTCCACCTTGGGATTCCAGGTTAGAAACTACAAGAATTATAACTCTAAGTTATAATCTAGGAGAGCACTAATCTTGGAGAGTATAAGTGTTGCAGCTTAAGGTCAAAATTCTCATCTAGAAGTTATAACTTCCAAGAAGCTATAAAAATCCTAACTGGGTGCAAATTTCTTAAAGGCCTTTAAGAAATTTGCACCCATTTCAAGTGTTATCGATGAGAAGTTATCATCACCAGATCTCTCTAACTTTTGGTTGAAAGTTATAAGGGTTAATAACCACAGGATTTTGTAAGATTGCTGTTCGAGTGCGGATTTCTTAAAGGCGTTTAAGAAATCCGCACCTTTTCTGTTAATAACTGGTCTTCGGCTACTATTCGAACAGCTCCAACTTTCAACCAAAAGTTAGACATGTGTTTGTCCTAAAATTCTGCAAGAAAGGTTAAATAGGCGGATTTCTTAAACGCCTTTAAGAAATCCGCACCCAAACGAAATTCTCATAGAATCCTTCAACAACTCCTCAAAGCTACAATTACGCAATTTTGTAAGTAGAGTCATAAGAGATACAGATAGAAACTTTGCAGATTTAACCGATATTCAAGCTCCTAAAACTTATAAGCTACTAACCAGATATGGTAACCAATACAGATTACTACTACTACTACTACTACTACCACCACTACAACAACAACAACAATAATAACATAAGCTAAGTTATAAATTTTATGCTACTAGTAGTATTTATGCAGTATTTTGACACTATAATTATTAAGTAAGTACAACCATACAAGTTTGTAATCTATACTAAGTATAGGTTTTTAACTATCTTTCCACATACATAGTTGTGTTGTGACTTCAGTAAGTATTAAAATTTTACCTGGTGGATAACTGCTAATTCTCGAAATAGGGTTTTAGTATCTGCCTTCAGTTGTGACCTAGGTCACAACTAGAATATTTTTGGGAGACCCTCTCTGACCAAAAACATATATAGAGAAAGAGAAGTAGCTTGATATAGGTTATTCTATGATTAAGTCTAAAAAAATACAGTTTCTTAACAGATGAAATTCTCTTGAGAAGCTGTCTGGATGTAGTTTACGTGACAAGATAGTAAAAAAAACTATACCCTGAGAAATAGAGACTGTTCATCGAACAAAATTTAATACTTACCAAAGTCGTAATGCAGCTATGTATATAGAAAGATAGTTAAAATCTATACTCAATATAGATTACACACTTATACAGTTGTAGTTACCTAATGATTATACTATCTAATCACTAGATAAATACTACTAGTAACGTAAAGTTGTATAGTTTAACTCATATCATATAGTGGTTATAATAAGAGGTTATCTACTTAGTAGACAACAAATACTGTTCAGGTAAGAATTTTATAGTGTATAATTAGTTTATGTTTTAAGTACCCTATTATTACCACACAAATGTATAAACTTGTAAGCAGTACCAAAGCTCGGTCCTTTTCCACCAGAATTATTCTGGAAGTGTAGTTTTTTTACTATCTTGTAATCTAGGTCACATCTAGGCAGCTTCCCAGAGAACATTTGTTTGTTAAGAAACTGTATTTTTCTAGACTTAACCACAGAATAACCTATACTAGACTAATCCTCTTTCTCTATATATGTTTTTGGTCAGAGAGGGTCTCCCAAAAATATTCTAGTTGTGACCTAGGTCACAACTGAAGGCAGATACTAAAACTCTATTTCGAGAATTAGCAGTTATCCACCAGGTAAAATTTTAATACTTACTGAAGTCACAACACAACTGTGTATGTGGAAAGATAATGTAACCATTGAATAACTACAACCAGACAAATTTGTAATCTATACTGGGTATAGATTTTTAACTATCTTTCTACATGTACAGTTGTGTCGTGATTCTAATAAGTAATAAAAATTAGTTACTGAGTGAGGGCTAATTCTGGGAGTGTAGTTTTACTACCCTGTAACCTAGGTGCGATCTAGGAGGCTTCTCGGAGGATCTTTACTTGTTAAGAAACTGTATTTTTCTAGACTTAACCACAGAATAACCTATACTAGACTATTCTTCTTTCTCTTTATATGTTTTTGGTCAGAGAGGGTCTCCCAAAAATACTGCCACCACACTAAAAACCCTATTTCGGGAAATAGTGTTAGGGTAGTGATCAATTTTTATTACTTATTAGAACCGCAACACAACTGTGTCGCGATTGAGCTAGGTATAAAATTAGCACTAGTCACACCCAGCAGCACTGCGTTTAAACGGTAACCACTCTTGTAACCAACAAACATCTCCTGCTACAGGTTAATAATTGTATTAAGTTAGACTTCTATATTACTAGTGACAATCTGTGTAGTAAGTAGTAATTGTAGATATTAAGTATCTACAAATAACCTATCCTATGATATACTTTAGGTATAGGAAATCTAAATACATGTCCATGCACACAATTGTACTATGACTCTGGTAAGTACTAAAATTTTATCCGGTGGATAAGTCTTAGTTCTCGAAATAGAGTTTTTAGGGTGGTGGCAGTATTTTTGGGAGACCCTCTCTGACCAAAAACATATAAAGAGAAAGAGAAGTAGCTTGATATAGGTTATTCTATGATTAAGTCTAGAAAAATATAGTTTGTTAACAAACCAATGTTCTCTGAGAAGCCATCTGGATGTAGTCTAGATAACAAGATAGTAAAAAAACTATACTTCCAGAATAACCTTAGAGAAGGAGACCAACTTTAACACTAACTATGAGTTTACACATTTGTGTGGTAATAATAGACCATCTAAACCACAAACTAATTATAAACTATAGAGTCACTACCTAAGCAAATTTTGTTGTCTACCCAATAGACAACTTCTTACTATAACTACTGTATAGTTAAATTATAGAACTTTACATCACTGGGAGTACTTATGTAGTGATTAGATGGTGTAACTACAACTGTACAAATTTGTAATCTATACTCAGTATAGACTTTAGCTATCTTTCTACACACAGTTGCTCTGTAACTTTAATAAGTAATAAAAATCTTATCTGGTAGTAGATAACTGTTAATCCTCAAGGTATAGTTTTTTTACTATCTTGTTACCTAGACTACATCCAGATGGCTTCTCAGAAAACTTTCGTTTGTTAAGAAACTGTATTTTTCTAGACTTAACCACAGAATAACCTATACTAGACTATTCTTCTTTCTCTATATATGTTTTTGGTCAGAGAGGGTCTCCCAAAAATACTGCCACCACACTAAAAACCCTATTTCGAGAACTAAGACTTATCCACCAAATAAAATTTTAATGGTTACCAGAACTGTGACACAACTGTGTCGCGATTGAGCTAGGTATAAAAATAGTATTAGTTATATCTCAGCTGTATGGTGTCTAAACAATAATTATTTTTATATTTAACAAACGTAGTCTATTATACCTTAACAATTGTACTAGGTTAGGCTTCTATACTAGTAACAATCTATGTAGTAAACAGTTGTTGTAGATATTAAGTATCTACAGATAACCCATTCTATGATATACTTTAAGTATAGGTTTTTAATTATCTTTCTATATACACAGTTACGTCGTATCTCTGATAAGTACTAAAGTTTTATTTGGTGGATAAGTCTTAGTTCTCGAAATAGAGTTTTTAGTGTGGTGGTAGTATTTTTGGGAGACCCTCTCTGACCAAAAACATATAAAGAGAAAGAGAAGTAGCTTGATATAGGTTATTCTATGGTTAAGTCTAGGAAAATACAGTTTCTTAACAAACCAATGTTCTCTGAGAAGTCTTCTAGGTGTGATCTGGGTTATAAGGTAGTAAAAAACATACTTCCAGAATAGTTCTGAAGGAAATAACCAAACTTTAGCACCGTCTATGAGCTTATATACTTGTGTAACAATAATAGACCACTTAAAACATAAAACTAATTATAAGACATAAAATGCTTACTTAAGCAGTATTTGTTATCTACTCAGTAGATAACCTCTTACTGTAACTACTACAACTACTACAACTACAACTACTACAACTACTACAACTACTACAACTACTACTACTACTACTACTACTACTACAACTACTACTACTACTACTACAACTACTACTACTACAACTACTACTACTACTACAACTACAACTACTACTACTACAACTACTACTACTACAACTACTACTACTACTACTACTACTACTACAACTACTACTACAACTACAACTACTACTACTACAACTACTACTACTACAACTACTACTACTACAACTACTACTACTACTACAACTACTACTACTACTACAACTACTACTACTACTACAACTACTACTACTACTA
>Ga0302309_10002841_pt1 | contig 13986 bp, 13 predicted proteins | sample III_Palsa_N1_1_FD_200453 | JGI IMG/M metagenome (GOLD analysis project Ga0302309, IMG submission 200453) | Peat permafrost microbial communities from Stordalen Mire near Abisko, Sweden - III_Palsa_N1_1 | ecosystem: Environmental > Terrestrial > Soil > Palsa > Peat permafrost | place: Sweden... | reverse complement strand
TTCGACGTAAAGATGGAAGAGCAGCAGCGGAAACTCAGAATAAAGGTATCCGTCGAAGCTAGGGAAAATATAGAGAAAGTGGAGATTGCGGTCGGAATAAATGATGGACTCGGCGTACGTTTGATTACTCTCCACTCCCGCTTTACCGGCCAGCAATTCGACCTGCTGACAGGAATGAATCAATTCGAATGTGTAGCAGAAGATGTCTTCTTCAGACCGGGGCCATATAACATGCATATTTTTCTGGGTAACAGATACGAGGCATTGGATGTTCTGGAAGATCCGGTCGACTTCGACTTGCCTGATTATGTGTTCTATCCTGTTGGTATCATGCCGGAGGGCGGCCAAGGCTACCTGATGGCAAATCACGTATGGGCGATAAATACTCCTGAAACATGAAGAAATTTATTGGCAAAGTGCTGAATCGCCGTGACAAGCAAAACTCGCAGCCCAAACAATCCTACTCCCAATGCGGCGAAGACCTGATCATTGATTTTATATTCGGACAGATAGGTCTGACGCGGCCGAACTATATTGACATTGGAGCTCATCATCCCTATTATCTAAGCAACACAGCGCTCTTTTCGGAAAAAGGCAGCAAGGGGATAAATATCGAACCTGATCCGTATTTGTTCAACCAATTCCTCAAAGCAAGGCCTCACGATACAAATCTCAACGTCGGCGCCGGGCAACACGATGGCTACCAGGATTTTTACATCATGTCTACTCCGACCATGAACACTTTTTCAAAAGCGGTAGCCGACGATCTGGTTGAAACGGCCGGATTCTCGATCAAAGAAGTGAAGCCAACTCAACTGCTGAGCCTGAATACTATCCTGGATAAGTATAACGCCGCGAAATTTCCCGATCTGTTCTCGCTGGACGTCGAGGGGCTGGATGAAGCGATCATTCAATCCATCGACTTCAACAAAAGCTTCCCTAAAGTGATCTGCGTGGAAACCCTCACCTATTCCGATACCGGTGACGGGAAAAAGAATACCCAACTGATAGATCTGATCAGCAGCAAGGGATATACGCAATATGCGGACACATACATAAACACCATCTTTGTTAAGGAAGGTCTATTGCAGAGAATATAATCCTTTACCATGAGTTTACCCGGTAGAATAGTCCTGAGGGCGAGAAGTTTCTTACAGCGGAGGGCACAACTGAGGACTTTCAAATCAGAATTCGAACAATTTTCAAAAGCCTCCGACGGGAGGTTTGAATTGAATTGGAAGGAAGCCGTACCTTACCTGGGGGATAAGACCACCTATACAGGATTCGACGCTCATTATATTTATCACCCCGCCTGGGCCGCCCGCGTAGTGAAAAAGATAGATCCGGCTTTTCACATCGATATTTCTTCGACCCTGCACTTTTGTACACAGCTATCTGCGTTTATACCGGTGCGGTTCTATGATTATAGGCCGGCCATGCTGGAACTGGACAACCTGATCTCCGAAAAGGCAGATCTGACCAATCTCTTTTTCGACTCGAATAGCATTGAAACCCTCTCCTGCATGCACACGGTGGAACATATCGGCTTAGGCCGGTATGGCGATCCAATCGATCCTTCAGGAGATCTTAGAGCCATCAATGAGCTGAAAAGGGTCGTTAAGCCTGGCGGGTCCTTGTTGTTCGTTGTCCCCGTAGGAAAACCCATGATCGTGTTCAATGGGAATCGTATATACAGCGCCCTTGCCGTCGAAAAAGCATTTGACGGGTTTACATTGGAAGATTTTTCCCTGGTCACGGACGATTCGAGGTTCTTACAAGGCGCAGACCTCAAAGAAGCAGATCGCCAAAAATACGGATGTGGATGTTTTTGGTTTAAAAAAATAAATCAACATGTTTGATGAACTGACGAGCAGGATCATCGGCAAAACCGCTGTCGGATCCCACAATGAAAGCAACAGGGTTGCCTGGCTGGAAAAAACGCTTAAAGCAATTCCCGCCAATTCGCGTATCCTGGACGCTGGCGCCGGCGAACAACAATTCAAAAGATTCTGCACCCATTTGAAGTATGTGTCGCAGGATTTTGCACAATATGTCCCGGAAGAGCTGCCCTCAGGGCTCCAAATGGCCAAATGGGACTATGGAAAGCTGGACATCATTTCGGATATCGCCGGCATTCCTGAAGCTGATGGCGCCTTCGATGTCATCATGTGCACGGAGGTCTTTGAACACATCATCAATCCGCGGGAGGCGATCAGGGAGTTTTCCAGGTTGCTTCGGGCCGACGGCTTTTTGGTCATCACTGCCCCCTTTTGCAGTCTTACTCACTTCGCCCCTTACCACTTCTACACCGGATTTAACCGGTTTTTCTATGAGCACGAATTAAAGGCCAATGGATTTGAGATCGTTGAACTAAGCGCCAATGGCAATTATTTTGAATTTCTCGGCCAAGAGGTCAACCGGATCCCGCAAATTGCGAAACTATACGCCAGGGATGGAACGAGCAGGATCGAAAGGATGGCCATGAAGATAGTGTTGAAAATGCTGGACAGGTTCTCCTCGAAGAATAAGAGCTCGGAGGAATTGCTGAACTATGGCTTACATATCCTGGCGAGGAAGGCATGATCATCGTACGGCTCAGCGGCGGTCTCGGAAATCAAATGTTCCAATATGCGGCAGGCTTATCGCTTTCCATAACCAGGAAAACGGAGCTATGCCTGGACCTGGCCTGGTTTCAAAATAACCCGGCAGATGTTACAAAGAGAGCATTCCGGTTGGACGTTTTTGCTATTCGTGCAGGGATCGCCCAAACCAAACAGATCAAGAGGATAGCGGAGCCCTCCGCCATCCGGCGGTTGTTTGACAGGAGCAAACCCTATTTTCGTAAAAATATCTATTACGAACCCCACTTTCACTACGACCCAAATTTCCGGCGGGCCTCGTCCCCTATCATCCTGGATGGCTATTGGCAGAGTGAGAGTTATTTCAAAGACGTTGCGCCTGCCGTTCGCAAAGACCTGCGTGTCATCTCTCCATTGTCCGCCGACTCCCAAGCCTTGGCGGAACGGATCGGCAACACTCGCTCGGTCAGCCTGCACGTCCGCCGCGGCGATTATGTCAGCAACCCCAAAACATTCAGCTATCATGGCGTCTGCGAGCCGGGGTATTACACGAAAGCCATCGCAACGTTGAAAAAACAGGTAGGAGAGATGGAGATCTTTGTTTTTTCGGATGATATGGACTGGGTGAAAGAAAATATATCGACGGAATTCCCCATGACCTTTGTCAATCATGCGGGCCGCCAGGATTATGAGGATTTATATTTGATGAGCCTTTGCCGGCATAACATCATTGCCAACAGCAGCTTTAGCTGGTGGGGCGCGTGGCTGAACAAAAACCCCGGCAAAATAGTAGCGGCGCCTGCGAGATGGTTCAATGAGGTAAATGCGAATACAAATGACCTGCTTCCAGCAGAATGGTTGAAAGTATAGACAGAATGCAGGCCCCCGAGCTTAGTGTGATCATGTGCGTTTACAACGGGGAGACCTTTTTGAGGGAAGCAGTGGAGAGCGTCCTCGGCCAGACCTTCGCGGCTTTTGAGTTTATCGTCGTCAATGACGGATCGACCGATCGTTCCGCTGAGATCCTCGCCTCTTTCGGCGACTCGCGGATCATAAGGATCGACAATAGCAGCAATCTCGGCCTTATAAGGTCCCTGAACATCGGTCTGGCCCTGGCAAAGGGCGAATTCATCGCCCGCATGGACGCCGACGACATCTGCGCCCCGGATCGATTGCAAAAACAACTGTCCTTCTTAAAGACCAACCCCGATATCGGGATTTGCGGCAGTTGGGTGAAGATCGTTGGAGAAGTAACATCTTACAAGTTCCCGCTTACACATGACGAAATAATAACGGCCTTCCTGGAGTACAATGCGATGGCGCACCCCTCCATTCTGTTCAGGAGTAAGGTGCTGAAAGAATCGGGGCTATTGTATGACCTTGGTTTCCCCGGCGCCGAAGACTACGAGTTGTGGAGCCGGATGATCTTCCTGACCAGGTTTGCCAATATCCCCGAGACGCTCCTGTTTTACCGGCGCCACGAGCAGCAAGTGACCCAGAATAAGAAAAAACTGGTCGAGGCCAGTTCGGGGAAAATAAAGCTCGCATTGCTGAGATCCCTGAATATCGAACCAACCGAACGGGAGTCGAAGGTTCATTTATTCTTGTTCAACGATCAGTTCAAGGAATTCAAGGACGGCAGCATATTGACGGAGGCGGATGAATGGATGTACAAGATCGTGTCTGCAAACCGGCTGTCGGAGAAATTCCTTGAGCGTTACCTGCTGGAGTTATGGAAGAAAAAATTGTTGGTCACTTGTATAGATCGTTATCGGTTGAAAGAGTGGGTGATATTGAAGCATTCCAGATGTTTTGAGCTCGCCGGCGTGACGATCTGGGAAAGATCAAAAATTTTCATAAAATGCCTGTTGGGGAAAAAAGTGGGTTGATAACCATCCTGTTGCGGGATTATATGGGCGGCGTATACTATAATTCCCTAAACCTGGCGATGCTGCTGGCCGTCGATGGTTGGCTCACCTCATTTATCCTGACGGAACAGACCGACAGACCCTCCGGAGCAAAGATCGGCGATCTTGCGGAGTTCAATAGCCAGCTTTTCACTTTTTCGGCTGCGGACAACAAACGCTATCTCTTCCGAAAGCTGGCAGGGATGATCCCTGAGGTTAGTAATGTTTTGATCCTGAATGACTTTTTGGAATATAAACTCGTAGCACACCGTCCTTTTCACCAAAAGGTGATTGGCATCGTGCATGGCGATTACGATTATTATTATGATCTGGCGTCATCATCGGAGAGCCGGATAGATCACTTCGTCTGCGTATCGCCATCCATTGCCGCTAAGCTGAGCGGGCTGATCCCCCAAAGGGAAAATGATATCGTTTTTATTCCTTCCCTGGTCCCGGACCTTCACGTAAACAGGATAGAGACAACGGACGACAACCTTCGCATCCTGTTCGTCGGACGCCTTACACCGGAAAAAGGATTTGACCTCTTGCCCCTTATAGACCGGGAGTTGAAACAGCGCGGTGTTCGCTGCCAATGGACCGTCGTGGCGCCGCATACCACCGATTTGTATGACGAATGGCTGCAAGAACCGCAGGTCCAATACCACGATCGGATCGCCAATAAGGCAATGCCCCTTGTATACGCGCAACAGGATATCCTCCTTCTGCCTTCACATATAGAGGGTTTTCCTCTTTCCATCCTGGAAGCGATGAAATGTGGGGTGGTGCCTGTCGCTACCAACCTTCCGACGTTGGCCGGCGAATTGATCAATGACGGACAGAACGGTTTTTTGTTCCCTTTGAACGACATTCCGGCTATTATTGCCATATTGACACGGCTCAACGAAGACAAGACCTTGCTGATACAAACCGCAGAACGCGCCGCGGCTCACGCATTGACTCATTTTGGCGAAGCCGTACTACGTAAGAAATGGATCGAATTGTTGAACCGCAAAGAATCCGGTAAGAACGCCGTCCGACCAGTCGACTCTATTTATGACAGAATGGACCTACCCTGGCTTCCCAACGCCGTTACCCGGGGGCTTCGGAATCTGAAAGCGCGAGTTAAAGGCAAACACAATTAAATCAAACCTTTTATGACGGATCAACCGCTGGTTAGTGTTCTGATGACAGCGTACAACCGTGAATTATATATCGGGGAGGCTATTGAAAGCGTTTTGGCTTCGACCTACAACAACTTCGAATTGATCATTGTAGATGATGCGTCAAAAGACAATACGGCCGCAATTGCCCGTTCTTATGCTGCTAAAGATCCACGGATCAAAGTGTATATCAATGAACGCAACCTGGGCGACTACCCCAACCGCAACAACGCGGCACGCTACGCGAGTGGTAAATACCTGAAATATCTTGACTCCGACGACAAGATCTACGATTTCGGCCTCGCTTACTGCGTAGAGCAAATGGAAAGATCGCCGGAATGCGGTATTGGAATGATTGTGTATTATGGCATGGGACCCGGCGAGTCCATTTGCTGGGAATCGGAAAAGATAGTACGACAACATTTTTTCACCCGGCAATACCTGTGGATCGGACCTTCGGGAACCATCATCAGACGGGATAAATTTGAAGCGATCGGCGGATTCGATACCCGCTTCGGCGTAGCCTCAGATACGTATTTCAATATCAGGATGGCCTCTTCCTCCCCGGTGCTGCTATTGCAAAAGCCCTTTTTCTATTACCGGGAGCACGAAGGACAGGAGAAGAACAATACAAAAGGATATATTAAGTTCGGCTACTTGTATTTTAAGGAGCTCATGGAAAAGGGCGAACTGCCGCTGCCCGAAAGAGAGCGGCGTTTGCTCTTCCGGAAAATGAAGAAGAGACATTCGATCAATCTGACCAGGCACGTTTTGCAGAGCAGGGATTGGGAGTCCTTCCGACAATTGATGAAGGATACGCAATTCGGCTTCTCGGACCTCCTGACGGGGTACTTCAAATAAAAATAAACCATAGAAGAAATGCATCTCAATAGCTTTTTGTTGTTTAAGAAATATGCCATCACCTATATCAAGCCTGGGATGAAAGTAATTGAATTGGGGGCATTCGGCCCCTCGCCCTACTACGAACTGGTAAGGCCTGCAGAAGGCAGCTGGCATACGCTGAACCTCTCGGGCAACCAGATCACGGAAGGATGGCAGCACCATATTGAAACAAAGGACGAGTACTCTTTTCCCATTGCTGATAATTCCTATGATGTCGTGGTCTCGGGACAGGTGATCGAGCATGTAAAGGATATCTTCTCCTGGATGCAGGAACTCTATCGCATCGTAAAGCCCGGCGGCCTTGTTATAACAGTGAACCCCGTCAGCTGGCCCTATCATGAGGCTCCCGTGGATTGCTGGCGGATATTTCCCGATGGGATGAAGGCCATTTCCGAAAAGGCCGGCTTTCACCTGTTGATGTCTACCTTCGAATGCCTGGAACCCATGTATTTCGGATTTTCTGAAAAGGTCCTGGAACGGCCGAATTTCACATTGCCGGGAATTTCTATAGCTGATGATAACTTCAAAATCTTCTCCATCAACCCCGTTAAGTTCAGGATCAACAACATCCTGCGCCACATACCATTTGTCCGGGCCATGATGTCTCCTGTGCGGGTTGCCTATGATACCATTTCCATTGCGCAAAAGCCTCAATAGCCCAATTCATCAATATGTCGGTAGCACATAAGATCAGCTTTTGGACCTTGAAGTTGTCCCGATCCGTTTATTTTAATATCAGGTACCGACTCAATAAATGGGCCGATGTCCAGGGCGTATGGTTCCCCGTCCACCTGGAATATGGCTATGACGTCCTGCGGTTTATCCATAACGGCGAATATGAATCGGGTGAGATCGGCATTATCAGGAAGACCCTTACAAAAGACGATACGGTGCTGGAACTCGGTACGGGACTGGGCTTCATCTCTGCCTACTGCGCGAAGCAGATTGGCTCGGAAAAAGTCTACACATTCGAAGCCAACCGCAGCCTCGAACCGAATATCCGCGAATTGTATGGACGCAACCGGGTAAGCCCCCGTCTTGAATTCGCTATTTTGGGTAAAGACGAAGGGATCAGGACCTTTTACCGGAATAAAGAAAGCATGCTGGCCTCCGGCCTCCAGGGGGATGGTATCCGAAAGAACGAGGCTGTGGAAGTACAGGAGAAAAATCTAAACAGCACCATAGCGAGAATCGGTCCCACCTATCTGATCATGGACATCGAAGGGGGAGAGTCCGCCATTTTTAAAGACATCGATTTTCAAACGATCATCAAAATACAATTCGAATTGCACCCCGGGATCCTCGATAAGACGCAGGTTGACGCGATCTTCCGGAAATTGGCGCAACATGGTTTTGCACGGGATGAATCGTTCAATAGTCTCAACAACTTTTATTTCTTCAGATAGGAAGCTCAACGGGTTGAAAATCCTTCATTGTGTCGATCACTACATGCCGGAACACATGGCAGGAACGGAGGTATACATCCATACCCTGGCATCCCTGCAAATACGATCCGGCCACGATGCTGCAGTCCTCATCCCGCATTTTGAATTCTACCGGCCTGGCCGGTTTCAAGAACATTACCAGTATGACGGCATCGACGTTTACGAATACCGGGAGCCTTCAGAACCTTTGAACAGGAACATCCTTTCCGGCGCGGAGAAGCCGGCCGGCCTGATAAACTTCACGGAATTCATCCGATCCCACCAGCCGGATGTTATCCACTTCCATGAGTTGACGAGAAGCATCGGGCTCGGCACGGCACATGTTAAGGCCGCAAAAAGCTTCGGGGCGAAAGTCATCCTGACCATGCACTTGTCGATCTATACTTGCAATACGAACACCCTGATCCGGGATAATAAGTTGTGCAGCGGCAACATACGGGAATTCGATTGCAGCGTTTGTTGTTATAAGACCCTGCTCAAGCTTCCGGCGATCGTGGCCAATCCAACCGCGGCACTAAGCGTTTTGTCCGATGCCATTGGCCTCAGCCGAAAACTCCCTCCTGGCAGATTAACTACCCTCGTTTCGATGGCCCCGGCCATTCGGCGGATAAAAGATGAATTGCGGGAATTGGTTGAGTATACGGACCTGCTGGTCTGTCTGACCGAATGGTATAGAGAGATATTGATAAAGAACGGCGTGCCGGCAGAAAAGATCGCCGTTATCCCGCAGGCCCTTGCCTCCAACGCCGGCGGGCCGCCACCCATAAAACATTCGCCTGGCGGTCTTCCATTGAAAGTGGCATTCGTCGGTCGCATCCAGCCGCAAAAGGGCGTGGACCTGTTGATCGAAGCCGCAAAGGATTTTACACCCCTCGAGTTGCGCGTAGATCTGTATGGAAAAGAAGAGGATTCCGACTTCTACAGACAGTGCATGGCAGCCCTCTCCAACTCCGGTACGGTCACTTTTCAGGGAATGTTGGAAAGAGGGACAGTCGTGAGTGTGCTCGCGGGATACGATATACTCTGTCTCCCTTCTACTTTTTCGGAGATGTCATCCCTGGTCATCCAGGAGGCTTTCGCCGCAGGTATCCCTGTCCTGGCGAGCAGGGTCTACGGCAATATGGAACAGGTGAAAGACGGCCACAATGGGCTGCTCTTCGATTTCAGATCTTCAAAAGACCTGAAGGCAAAGCTCGCAAAGCTGATCAGTGAACCGGGCTTCTTGCAAAGGCTTAGGGAAAATGTCCGCCCGCCCGGGTCTTTCGATAAGGTCAATTCCGCCTACCTGCAATTGTATACTCATTTGGAGGTTGATATAAGTTGAACCCAGATCAGAAAAAGATCTTATTTCTGACGAGCAACAATCTGGCTTGTAATCCGCGTTGTTTAAAAGAAGTAAGGCTCGCGAACGCCATTGAGGCAAAAGTTACCGTAGTCGCTTTTAATCTGCACAATTGGACAGATGAGAAAGAAAAAGACCTGAACACAGAATTAGGGAAGGTCGAATTCCATTACCTGGATGCGGGCAGGAAACCTTTTTTCAGGTGGCTGTACGGTTCTCTCCTGGAAAGATTGAGCAGGGCACTCCCACCATTGTTTCGAAGAAATACTTATCTGGCTGCCCTCGCGCTCAATAAAAGGAGCTATCTTTTATACCAATGGATCAAAAGGAATCATGCCAGGTACGACCTGATCATTGCGCATAACCCACCGGCATTTTATGCTGCTGCGGCGCTGGCGAAGAGAACCACCACTCCTTTCGCCCTGGACATCGAGGACTTTCATCCCGGGGAAGGTGATAATAAGATAGTGCGGGACTGTTCAGGTTATCTGATGCGCCGCTTCCTAAAGGAAACGGCCTACAGCAGTTTCGCTTCCCCCCTGATAAAAAAATACTCGGAAGCATTGACCAACGAGGCCGGGAGCGATAGGCTGCTGGTCATCGACAATACCTTCCTGGCCTCCGAATTCAGTTCCGCTCCGGAAGCGCCGGCCGGAGAGAAACTTCAGATCGTTTGGTTCTCACAGTTCATCGATTATGAACGCGGGCTGGAAAAAGTACTGCCATCCCTCGACCGGTTTCGGGACCAGGTCGCGTTGACATTGATCGGCAGCCCGCGGGAAGGCTTCTTCGATAAAGAGATCAGGAACAGGGAATATATTTCTTGTCCGGGACCGCTGTCGCAGGCGGATCTTCACCGGTCGCTCGGAGCCTTCGATATAGGACTTGCACTGGAAGATGGAACGGTCGATTTGAACAGAAACCTTTGCCTGACCAATAAGATCTGGTCCTATTACCTCGCGGGCCTATATATTGTCGCTACCGAAACGGAGGCACAGCGACTGTTCCTGCAGGACCGCCCCCGCCACGGAATCTGCACCTCCTTATCCGGTGAATTGTTTGCAGCGACTATAGCAGCGTTGCTGGCGCAGAAAGAGTCGGTCTGCGCCGGCCGGAAAGAGCGGCAGAGCGCTGCATCAAAAGAGGGCTGGGAGCGCGAATCTATCTTGCTGGAAAAAAAATGGACCGAAGTTTTGCGATGAAAAGGGTCCTGATCATATCTCCGCATTTTCCCCCCATCAACTCGGCCGATATGCACAGGGTGCGGCAAAGCCTGCCGTATTTCAGGGAGTTCGGCTGGGAGCCGGTGGTCATCACGGTCGAAGAAGCGTTTATAGAGATCTATAGCAAGGACCCTTTGCTCCTGCATACGATCCCGGACGATATCGAAGTGCATAAGGTGAAAGCCTGGGACGCCAAAAAAACCAGGAAGTTCGGATTGGGAAGCCTTTCGATGCGCGCTTATTTTTATTTTCAACAAAAGGGCGACGAATTGCTGAGGCAGCGAAAATTCGATCTTGTCTATTTTTCAACTACTGCTTTCCATGTGATGGCATTGGGCCCCCGTTGGAAACGGAAGTTCGGTGTACCTTTCATCCTCGATATCCAGGACCCCTGGCGAAGTGATTTTTATTTGGATAAACCAAAGCACGAACGCCCGCCGAAATTCTTCATTTCTTATACGATCGACAAATACCTGGAAGCGGTTACGGTGCCCCGGGCAGATGGGATCATCAGTGTTTCCCAGGGCTATATTGATACGTTTATGAGCCGTTACCCCGGAATGAAAAAGGAGCAGTGCAGGGTCATTCCTTTCGGGGCCTCTACGCGCGATTTCGAGGTCATGAACGAGCACCTGGGTCAGTCAGATCGGGTGGGGCTAAAACCCGGCAAGATCAACCTGGTCTATGTGGGCAGGGGTGGGTATGACATGAGCTTTGCACTGGAGATCTTTTTCAAGGCTATGGTAAAAGGGCTCGAAAAGTATCCGGCATTTTTTTCCCGGCTTCACATCTGGTTCATCGGCACCAGCTATGCGCCGCCGGGCTCAGGGCGTCCAACCATCCTGCCCCTGGCGCAGAAACTGGGAGTCGGCGAATACGTGACGGAAATAACGGACCGCATAGGCTATTTCGACACCTTATCCCTTTTAAAGCAGGCGGACGCCTTATTCGTTCCCGGGTCGACCGATACCAGCTACACGGCGTCCAAGATCTATCCCTATATCTTGGCCCAAAAGCCGCTGTTGGCATTGTTCTACAAAGGCAGCAGCGTCCTCGAAGTGCTGAAAGCGATGGGTTATACCAGGGTGATCGCGTTCGACCATACCGCGGACCCGGCAGACGCTTATGTAGACAGGTGCCTCGATGCTTTTCGATCCGTTTTGGATGCACGGCCGGCCGATGGTCCTTTCGATAGCCGGTCGTTTGAGCCCTATACGGCCAAGGCAAGGACGGCTGAACAAGTGCGGTTCTTTGAACAGGTGCTGGCCGCGAAGACAAAAACATCAAGCGTTACAAAATGATCCTGAACACCACCCCTTTGGGTTTTGGCTCCGCCGGTCTTACCAGTTTGCGCAGTTATGGACAGGCGAGGAGATTGCTGGATCTTGCCTATGACTGGGGAATCAGGCATTTCGACACGGCGCCTTTGTACGGGCAGGGGTATTCAGAAAAAATTGTCGGGGCCTTCGCCAAAGGAAAAAGAGAGAAGATCACCATTGCAACAAAGTTCGGCCTGGGCCAGCTTCCCCATATGAAGATCCCGGTTCGCCTGGCGCTGCCGCTGAACTATTACAAAAAAAAGTGGAGCGGAACGACATTTGTACCTGGCGGAGACGAATCCCCGGTAGAATATAGGCATATCGCATTGGCAGCGGTCAAAGCCAGCCTCGAAAACAGCCTCAGAAGCCTGAATACGGACTACCTCGATTATTATTTTGCGCACGAGGCCATTCCGTCTTTTCTTGCGGACGATGCCAGGGAATTCCTTGTGGATCAGAAGAAAAAGGGGGTCATCAGGTCTTTGGGCATAGCAACAGGAAGCATGAATATCAGAAAACTTCAACCAGCGGCGCTGGCCGTTTGGGACGTGCTGCAATACGAATCGGGGCCGCAAGCCCAAAGCGCCGATATCAAAACACTGTTCCCGGAAAAGCTTCATTTTTTACACAGCTGTATCAAGGATATCAAAAAGTTCGACAATCCGGCCGTACCCGAAACCGAAAAAGCCGGGTTCATATTGGCCGAAGAGGCGCGGAAAAATGCAGCTGGTAAGGTGCTGTTTTTCACCCGGCGGCCGCAGGTGCTGCAACAAAACCTCCGTGGCTTTGATCAATTTTACAAAGAAGGATCAGCCTCCAAATAACCCTCCGTGCCTTTTATTGACCTTAATCAGCATCACAGTATCGACATTGGTCGCGAATCATTTGATTTTACGATCATTGGTGCCGGCGCCGCGGGCATCTTGCTGTCTATTAAATTATCCCAAAGGGGTAAAAAGGTATTGGTGATCGAATCGGGCCATTTCGAAGAAGATGAAGACAGGCAATCGCTCAATACTATTGAACAAACCGGCAAACTTCTTGGAACGGCCATATGGGGCAGGAAAAGGGCTGTGGGCGGGACGACTATCGCCTGGGGAGGCCAGTCAATGCCTTTTGCGCCGGTCGATTTTAGTAAAAGAGCCTGGGTTGCCAATAGCGGCTGGCCCCTTCAATACGAAGACCTGGAACCTTACTACCCTGCCGCCAACCAGTTCATGAATATTGATGCCCTGGACTACGAAGATGACATCCTCCGGCTGCTGCATTTGGAACGGCCTGCGTTCGACAAGGGGAAAGCCTGGTATCATTTTGCCAAATGGGCGCCCGAGCCGAATTTTCGAAAACTGCATGGCAGCGAATTGGCCGAAAAGGTTACTGTGGTCTACAACGCCGTTCTAACGAAGATCAATCTCGACGGGCGGAAAAGGGTCGATACCATCACGGTCAGCAACTTCAGGGACAACAGCGTCGACATTCCCGTGCAAACGCTGATCATCGCCGCGGGCGGCATCGAGACCAACAGGATATTGTTGGGAAATAACCACCAGATACCCTCAGGTATCGGATCCGATCACGGTTGGCTGGGAAAATGTTTCATGGAACATCCTTGTATTGATGTTGGAATCATAAAGACCGATCAACCCTATAAGCTGCAGTCGTTTTTTAATACACATATTGCGAAAAAACGGCGTTATTCGATCCGGCTCAGTACGCCGGAAAAATTCCAGCGGGAGTTTTCCCTCCTCAACGGCTCTGCCAGTATCATGTTCGATTATTCCAACGAAGCTTTTGATCCTTACCTTGAGGTCAAGAACTTTCTTAAGACAAAACAGCTCTCCGGATTTAAGGGTTTGTTGTCGAATGCCGCAGCATATCGCTTGAGCGCCAAGGCGCTCCTAACCGACAAATTTTTCTATAAACATGGTGCCCGGGCCAGATTCGTTATGATGCTGGAACAGGAGCCGCTAACAGATAGTTTTATCGCACTCGGTGAACAAAAAGACAGGTTTGGGATGAACCTTGCAAAGATCAACTGGAAAATAAGTAAGATGACCTGGAATACGGTCCTGTCCTTTAGCGCCGTCTTAAGGGACGAATTCCGACGT
>Ga0302309_10002839_pt1 | contig 13991 bp, 3 predicted proteins | sample III_Palsa_N1_1_FD_200453 | JGI IMG/M metagenome (GOLD analysis project Ga0302309, IMG submission 200453) | Peat permafrost microbial communities from Stordalen Mire near Abisko, Sweden - III_Palsa_N1_1 | ecosystem: Environmental > Terrestrial > Soil > Palsa > Peat permafrost | place: Sweden... | reverse complement strand
AAGTCTTAAAATAGTCCTCAGACACCCATATCGCGCCGATGTTCACACTTTCGTCGCCCGCATTTTTGCCCGGCCATTTATCCAGCGAAAAATGACTATACACCTGCGTCGCCGGCGAGGTTGATGAGGCCACGCTCTCCACCAGTCCTGAAGATAGCAGATCGTTTTTCAGAGCCTCATATTGCTGGGAAAGGTCACTGTTCATATCGGTCATCATTAGTCTGTCGGCGCTGTAACCTGTTGGCCGGTTCTTCACATACTGTATCTGCTGGTAAACGATCACGGTACTAATGATCAATGCAATGGAACAGGTAAACTGCACCACCACCAGCACCTTCCTCGGCATGGATGCCCACCTGCCCATCTGGATGCTGCCCTTCAGCACCTTAACAGGGTTGAACGAGGACAGGTAAAACGCTGGCCGGCTCCCCGCTATCAAACCCGTGAAAAGCACAAACACGATCATGATACCCCAGAAACCGATATTGCCATAAGGAATATGGACATCAGAACCCGTCAGCGTATTGAATGCCGGCAAAGCCAACTGAACCAGCAGCAAACCCAGCAGGAACGATATAAAAGTGACCAGGACAGACTCCGTCAGAAACTGGTAAACCAAATCCATCCGCGACGAGCCGATGGCCTTGCGCACCCCAACCTCCCTTGCCCGCTTCTCAGACCTCGCTGTCGAAAGGTTCATGAAATTGATGCAGGCGATAACCAGCACCAGCATACCGATAATGCTGAACAAACGCACATATTCTACAAAGCCGCCAACAGCTTTGCCATTTTTAAAATCGTTATATAAATGCCAGTCCTTTAAAGGATGCATGATCACCTCGGGCTTTAACGACTGCATCTCCGGACTTCTTTTATTGACGATATCCCTGATCTTAGGAGCGATCTGCCCGTAAGTCACGCCCGGTTCCAGCGCCACGTAGGCAGAGAATGAATTGTAAGTCCACTTGGTACGTCCATCTTTGATCCAGCTCTGGGTAGCTTCAGAGTAAGCAAAAGGCACAAGGTAATTGAATTGCAGCGTAGCATTTGCAGGGATATCGCGGATAACACCTGTTACCGTCATGTTCTGCGAATTATCAAACCGTACATTTTTCCCCATCGGGTCAGCGTCGCCAAACAATGCTATGGCTGTCGATTCAGTCAAAACTATCGAATAGAGGTCTTTTAACGCTGAATTAGGGTTGCCTTTTATAAAGGGGTATTGAAATATTTTGAAGAATTCCGGGCCTGCGGCACCTCCTTCCAGGTACAGCTTTTTATTGCCAAGCAAAAGGCCGTGGTTCATGCGGCCTATATTGTCAGCTTCAGCAACGTATTGTATGCCGGGGATCTCTTTCTTTAAAACATCAGTCAGTGGCAGCGCTATGGAAGTTTGGGTACTGGTGCCGTTATGCTGCGAGGTCAGGTTCATCTCAACCTGGTATAATTGCTTATAGCCAGGCAGAAAACGATCATATGAATATTGGTTAATCACCCATAAACCGATCAGGAGTGCCACGGCCATGCCGGCTGCCAGGCCGACGATGTTCAGCATGCTGTAAACTTTGTTGTGCAGCGTATTGCGCCAGGCGATCTTTAAATAATTTCTAAACATAAAATTGCGGGTTAATTTCTCGTAAGACCACTTGGGAGTGACTTCGTGACACGAAACTATCGCAGCAGAGCGGGAATGAGGGTTCAAGTTATAAGATGAACCCTCTTTTTTCAGATCGCTACTGTATTCTCCCGGGGTTTTCCCGGTCATTCGCCGAAAGGCCCGGCTAAAAGTTGTTTTTGAATTGAACCCTGAGTCAAAAGCAATGCCAAGCAGGGTTAGCCGGTCATAAACCGGGTTCTGCATTTTCCGGATCACTTCAGCAATACGATATTCATTAATGAAATCATTAAAGCTTTTTTTGAGCACCGCATTGATGATCCGGGATAACTCATGGGGAGTCAAGTCAAGCTTTTCAGCCAATGATCCTAAGCTTAATTCCGGGTCCTGGTAATAGCAGTTTTCTTTAACGATTTTCTTCAGCCAGGTACCTTTTTGCTTAAGTTTTGCGGGCGGCAACGGCCTGGAAACAAAAGGCGCATGGACCGGCACTACAACATCCGGCCTTAAAAAGGATACGATTGCAATTCGGATGAAGATTATTGCCAAAAGGAAATACAAAGGATAACAAGTCTGGACATTCATCTGGCCATGGTAATAAAAATAATCCACGGCGGCATATGGAATCCACAACAACCATAACAGGCCGAAACCCGTCAGCAAGCGATACAGCCACCGCAATTCGTAGCGGTACCGATCGCCCCCATTAAATTTCAGCCGTTGGTAAAAGTCTTCTATTAGCCTGAGGGACCCGTACAAGTAGGTGATGACCGAAATTAACGCCAGCATCTGCAATACTGGGTTCAGCTGCTGAAAAGTCAGCGTATCATAAGTAGCTGCGCCCGTTTTTATACTCTCCTTAACCTCCGATACCAGGACGCCAAACTCCAGCAGCAAGGGGCTAAAATGCAGTAGGTCCTTCCAGCGGAATTTATATTCCTGCCGGGTTATTTTAAGCACATAAAAAAAGATCAGCGGGCCGGTCGCCAGCCAAAATTGCAGCGGCAGCCAGCTCCAGCGGGGAATGTACGTCTCCAGCCGGATATCAATGCTTACTATCCAAACCATCTGCAAAACGACGGTTACCAGGGCGAGGGCGAGAAAGCGGTTTGCGGCCTGGTTAATCCTTTTGGTGAACCACAACTGTAGCGTAAAAGTCAGCCCAATAAATATCGTTCCCAGGAAGACCAGGTCATACAGGTTGATATGGAAAGTATATGCATTCAAGTAGTTTTACTGCTTCAATCCCTGTTCCAATTTGTTAGCTTGCTGATTTATAGCAAATAACGTTTTATTTACACAAGCTATTGTAACAAAATCGGACATCAGGGCGTTCGGTTTTGAATTGCCGACCTGCAGGTTCAAGTCTCCTGAGATCCAGATATAAAAATGCGTTCCGAATCTCATCCCGGAACGCACCACAATTGTGTTTCAACTAAATCTCAGATCGCACGTTTATGGACCCAAGTTCTTTTAGTCATTAGTCATTGGTCATTAGTCATTAGGCATTGGTATTTAGCCGCCTTGCACTAATGACCAATGCCTAATGACCAATGACTATTCCGAACGAAGGCTTTTCACCGGGTTCACTAATGCGGCTTTTACAGTTTGAAAGCTAATCGTCATCAATGTGATGATGATCGCTATCAGCGCTGACAATGCAAATACCCACCATGACATATCTGTCTTATATTGATAGTTCTCTAGCCACTTAGTCATTGCAAAATAAGAAAGTGGTGTTGCGATCAAGAGCGCGATGATCACCAGTACGATAAACTCCCGGGATAACGAAGCAAACAGCGACGCAACGCTCGCGCCGAGCACCTTGCGGATGCCGATCTCCTTAAACCGTTGCTCGGCTGTAAACATGGCCAGACCCAACAAGCCGAGGCACGAAATAAATATGCCCAGGAAGGCGAAACCGTTGGATAGCTTGCCCACTACCTGCTCATTCTGATAAAGCGCCTGGTACTCCGCATCGGAGAAGCTATAATCAAATGCGAAGTTGGGGTTCAGCTTCTTGTAAACCTTTTGAAGGCTGGCCAGCGCCTGTTTGGTTTGGCCGGGCTGTGTACGGATCATCGCGTTGCCATACCCTTCTTTTTCGCCAAAGCGGATAACGAGCGGTTTTATCTCTTCATGAAGGGAGTTGAAATGAAAATCTTTTAATACCCCTATGATCATCCCTTTCTTGCCCCAGAAGGTCAGCGGCTGACCGATCGGATTTTTATAGCCTATTACGGCAAGTGCCGTTTCGTTGATCAGGTAGCCAACGGAATCGGTTGGAAAGTCTTTTGAATAGTCCCTGCCTGCAACCAGGGTCAGCTTCATGGATCGCACGAAGTCGTACCCGACCGAAACATTCGTAAACATGATGTGGCCATTAGGGTCCTTGCCCGTCCATTCAACACCGCGGGTGCCATTCTCGATATTTGTAGGGTCGAAGCTGGTACGGCTTACCGACTGTATTCCAGGGAGCCCCATGACTCCCTGCTTAAAAACGTCATATTTTGAAGGCAGGTCGCCATCCAGGGGCACATAAACCAGGTTTTCGCGGTCGTATCCCAAATTTTTGGCCTGTATATAGTTTACCTGTTTAGAAACGATGATCGTTCCTATGATCAGGGTTATTGATAACACAAATTGAAATACCACCAGGCCCTTGCGGAAGAATGTCACGCCTGAGCCGAGTTTCAGCGTTCCCTTTAAGACCTTGACCGGGTTAAACGACGACAGGAATAATGCCGGATAACTACCCGAAAGTATACCTGTAACAAGTGTTATGATCACGAGCCCTATCCAAAATACAGGGCGGTTAAACGGAAGCGCTATTTGCTTTTGGGTTACCTGGTTAAAGGCAGGCAGCAATACTATAAGCAGCAAAACGGCAATGCCCACCGCTATCAGCGTGACCAACATCGACTCGCCTATAAATTGCTTTATTAAAACTGACCGTTCGGCGCCCACAACCTTGCGTACGCCAATTTCGCGCGCCCGCTTAACTGACCGCGCGGTACTCAGGTTCATGAAATTTATGCAGGCGATCAGCAAAATAAACAGGGCTACGATGCTGAACAGGCGCACATATTCGATGCGGCCACCCTCAGTTTCACCATTCTTAAAATTACCATACAGGTACATGTCATTATACGGCTGTAAGGCCAACTCCGGGGTTAAGGCCCTGTTTTGCGGTTTGGTATAGTTATCCAGAAAATGAGCGATCTTTTTACCCACCAGCACAGGCTCAGCGCCGGGCCGCAGCATAATAAAAGTCAACGGGCCTGCATTTTCCCAATCCTTTGCCCAGCCATTCTCATCGAAAAACTTTTGCCAGTTGAGGAGGTACTCGAACCGGGTGGAAGTAATGTTGGGCAGGTCCTCAAATACAGCCGATACGGTAAGGTTCATCGTATTCTCTAACAAAATGTTTTTGCCTATCGCCGCTTCGGGGCTTCCAAAAAGCTGGTTGGCCATTTTATGCGAAATGGCGATGCCGGACAGCGTATTTAATGCATTTTGCGCATTTCCCTCTAAAAGTTTGATGTCGAACATTTTAAAATAATCGGGGCTGGCAAAACTGCCGGTAAGCTTCAGCGCCTTATCGCCCACCCTGAAATTGTGCGGCTCTGTCCAGGCCATCTGCGTGGCATATAGCACATCGGGGATAACATTTTTCACCTCGCCGGCAATAAGCGCGGGCGTGCCATAAGAAGCAGCATCCTTATGATCGACGTGAGTACGCTCATAAACATCGTATATCCGCGGGCCGTTTTTATGCCACGCATCCATATCCAGTTCATTTTGCACCCATAGCAAAATAAGCAGGCTGCAGGCGACACCCACAGCCAGGCCCGAAATGTTGATAAACGAATGCGCCTTGTTCTTAACAATGTTGCGCCATGCGATTTTTAAATAATTCCTAAACATATAATTGCGGTTTAATTTCTCAGAAGACCACACTGGAGTGGCTTCGTGACGTAAAATTACCGCCGCAAACCGGGGATGACTGCCCAAATTATAAGATGGGTAATCTTTTTTCAGATCATTTTTATATGCCAGCGGGCTTTTCCCGGTCATGTGTTTGAAAATGCGGGTAAATGTACTTTGGGAGTTAAAACCCGATTCAAATGCAATGCCCAGCAGGGTGATATGGTCATAAGCCGGGTCCTGCATTTTCTGAACGAAGTCCGCAACACGGTATTCATTGATGAAATCATTGAAGCTTTTTTTGAGCGCTGTATTAATGATCCGGGATAGGTCGTGGGGAGCCAGCCCAAGCTTTTCAGCCAGTGAGCTTAAACTTAGTTCGGCGTCCTGGTAATAAAGGCCCGCCTGCATGGCTTTCTTTAGCCAAATACCCCTTTGCTTCATTTCCGCAGGAAGCGGTGGCTTTAAAAACGGAGGGGTTTGGGCCCGCCCGCCCGCTTCCTGTCTTAGAAAAGCTACTGCCGCTATCCATATCATCATCACCGCTAAAAGCAAATACAAAGGATAATAAGCATCTATATTTAATTGATAATGGTAATAAAAATAGTCGGCGGCTGTAAAAGGTATCCACAATAGCCACAACAGGCCAAAACCCATCAGTAAGCGGTGCAACCACCGCAATTCGTACCGGTACCGGTCGCCCCCATTAAATTTTAGTCCCTGGTAAAAGCGTCCTATCAGCCTGTGGGCCAGGTAAAGGTAAATTATGACCGAAACAAACGCCAGCAATTGCAATACCGGGTTCATTTGCTGAAAAATCGACGTTTCATAAGTAGCCTCGCCCGTCCTTATGCTCTCTCTAATCTCCAATACCAGGACGCCCTGTTGCAATAACAAGGGGCTGAAATGCGGCAGGTCCTTCCATCGGAATTTATATACCGGCCGGGTTATTTTAAGCACATAAAAGAAGATCAGCGGACCAAGTGTCAGCGAAAATTGCAGCGGCAGCCAGCTCCAATGAGGAAAATAGGTTCCCAACCGGACATCGATGGCCAGCACCCAAATCATTGACAAAACGATAATGGCCAGGGCCAGGGCAAGAAACCGGTTTGTTGCCTGGTCGGCCCTTTTGGTGAACCACAACTGCAGGGCAAAATTCAGCCCGATAAAAATCGCTCCCAGCAAAGCCAGGTCAAAGGCGGTGATATGGAAAGTATATGCATTCAAGTAGTTTTATTACGTCAATCCCTGTTCCAAATCGTTAACTTGCTGATATATAGTAAATAGTGTTTTATTTACACCAATTATTGTAACAAAACCGAACATTGGGGCGTTCGATTTTGAATTGCATACGTTCAGCCGGTTCAGCCTCCCCAAATCCGGATATAAAAATGCGTTCCGTATCTCACCCCGGAACGCACCACGTAGTATCTCAACTAAATCGAATATTCAAAATGACATCTCAACTGCCAACCGCTACTGCAAACTGCCTACTCACTCCGAAGGCTCTTCACCGGGTTTGCTATTGCAGCTTTTACCGCCTGGAAACTTATCGTTGCCAATGCAATAATTATTGCAACAAGTCCGGCTGCAGCAAATAACCACCAACTGATGTTGATGCGATAAGCATAAGCCTGTAACCATTGGTGCATGTAATACCATGCAATGGGTGTAGCAATCGTAAAGGCAATTGCAATGAGTATGATAAATTCTTTTGAAAACAAATAAACGATACTGCCTGCAGTAGCGCCAAGTACTTTACGGATACCAACTTCTTTTATCCGCTGCACTGCCATGAATGACGCTAAACCATACAAGCCCAGACAGCTAAGGAATATGGCGATGGCTGCAAAAATTTTATACAGCTGCGCTAACTGATTTTCCTGTTTATAAAAACTTCCGATCTTCTCATCCAAAAACTTATATTCATAAACGAAATCAGGGAATGTTTTGCCGAATACTTTTTTAACCGATTGTATTGTCGAAGACATGTTTGTGGTTGCCAGTTTTATCCCGACCTGGTTGTACATGGCGATGTCTGTGGTAATAAGCAATGGCGCCAAATCATGGCGAAAAGACTGGTCATTGAAATCTTTTAATACACCAACAACCGTTCCTTTGATCTGATCGTGCCAGGTGGTCATATTTTTGTTCAATATATCTTCGGGGTTTTTGATGCCTAAACTTTTCATCAGGGATTCGTTCACTAAAAATTCTTTTGTGGTGTCAGATGGCAGCAAATTTCTTCCGGCTATCAGCGGTAATTTATAAGCGGGCACATATCCGTCGTCTCCGAACTTGGTAATAACCTCGAAGTCCGTTTGTTTTACTGCATGGTTGTATTTGATGATGCTCCATAGATCAGTGCCATTTTCAACCGGAGTGTTGGAACTGTAGCTTACGGCCTGTACACCGTTTACCGACAATAGCTGTTTCTTTAAATAATCCAGCTTGCTGAGGCGAAGACTGTCTACACGGAAAGGAACATTGATAATCGCGTCTTTATCAAAGCCCAGCGGTTGATTCGTAAAATAATCCATTTGCTTTACGATGATGAGCGTCCCGATGATGAGCGCCTGTGCAATGATGAATTGAAACACGACCAACCCCCGCCTTAATGAAATTCCCTGTGTATTTGATGTGAGCTTGCTCTTTAGCGCATTAACAGGATTGAAACGCGATAAAACCACAGAAGGATAAAAGCCGGCTAATGCGGTAACCACGATGGTTACAGCCAAAAGAAATAAGATAATTGCCGGATTGCTGAATATGTTGAATGCAAGCGAAAGTTCTAAAAGCCGGCCCACAGAAGGCAATGCAAAAATTGTGATAACCGCTGCAATCGTTACGGCACTTATTACGATCAAAAATGTTTCGACGATGAACTGGGCTTGCAATTGAGATTTATTACTCCCCAACACTTTTCTTACGCCAACTTCTTTTGCGCGATTAACGGCTTGCGCAGTGGACAGGTTGACAAAGTTTACGCAGGCTATTAACAGGATGAATGCGGCGATGAGCCACAATACATTTAGCAATTCGTGACTAATAGTTTTGTTACTGTAATTGCCAACCTGAGTATCATAATGTACCGCACTTAATTGCTGTGCAATATGGCTATCCTTATTAAGGGCAGATTCCACGGTTCGGCAGTACGCTCTTAATTGCTGATTAAAATTGTCGGCAGAAGTGTTCGGCGGCAACAAAATATAGCAACCAAAGCCAGCTACATTTCCGTCCCAATCGGTGGATTTTGCCAGGTAATCCCCTGTAAAACCTGTTCCATAAGACACAACAACTTTTAGCTGAAAATCTGTATTTGCCGGTATGCTGGCGAGGATGCCTGAAACTTTTAATACGTCGGTGCCGTGATCGAACATATAGCCCCCCATTTCCAGTTTAATGGTTCTGCCTATTGCTGTTTTCCAGTCGCCGAAATATTTTTCCGCAGTCTCTTTGGTAAGCAATACGTTGTTCGGATCTTTTAATGATTCATACGAACCTGCAAGCAGCGGAAAATCAAATATTTTAAAGAATGAAGGCGACGTATAAAATACCCCGTGCTGCTCTTTAAAATCTTTTTCCGCATTTCCATTATTATCAACGATCAGCAGCTGGTCATCGTGGCTGACAAAGATAGGTGCTACCTGTTCTATTTGGGGGAAGGCCGTTTTCAATCCCAAAGGCATTGGAAAAGGAACGGCTTTCCCATAAGAAACATTTCCTGATTCTGCGCTATGATATTCGGTTATCACGCGGTAAATGCGATCCTTCTTTGAATGAAAATTATCGAAGCTGGTTTGAAATTGGATGATGATAAAGATCACCATACAAACGGCAATACCAACAGCAAGGCCGGTAATATTAATAGCTGCATAGCTTTTATTGCGCACCAGGTTGCGCCGTGCTATTTTGAAATAATTTTTAAACATATAGCTGCGGTTTAATTTGTAGTGAGACCACTGTTCCAGTTTGTTAAGCTATTGATGTATAGTAATTAGCGGTAATTTACAATAATTATTGTAATGAAAACGAACATTGGGCTGTGTGGTTTTGAAGTGGCGCAAGTTCAAGGTGTAGCAGGTACACCTGCTACACCCTGCTACAACACGCTACAAAACTGATAATTAGCTATTTACGTACTGACAGTATTTTGTCACTGACAAAATATTGTCAGTTTTGCTCATTTATAGCAAAAAAGTTTATTTCTTACGCCGGTTCGAGCGTCCCGTGGCTGTTGCAATTTAAAGATATAGATGCCTCATCCGTCATTTCAATGCACTATTCATTCCTTAACCCTTTTACCGGATTTGCCGTAGCTGACCGGATAGTCCGGAAACTAATAGTTGCCAATGCTATTAACATGGCGCCTGCACCTGCCAGTATAAACACCCATAAGTTCAATGTTGTATGATAGGCAAAATTCCGCAGCCATTTATGAATAAAAATCCATGCGATAGGCGAGGATATTAGCAATGAAACAGCGATCAGTACAACCACCTCCTTACTAAGCATAGTTAATATATTGGGTACACTGGCACCCAACACTTTCCTGATGCTGATCTCCTTGGTCCTTCTCTCCGTGGTAAACATCGCTAAGCCGAACAAACCCATGCACGAAATAAAGATAGTTATAAGCGTTGCCGTGCGCATAAGCCATGCTGTTTGTCGCTCACTTTCGTAAAGCTTTGCAAACGAATCGCCCAGGAAAGCATAGTCAAAGGGTTCTTTAGGGTAAAGTTTCTTCCATTCCTTTGCGATGCGGTTTACCAGCAACGGCATATCGCCCTTCAGGTATTCAGCAGGAGTTAGCTTTAAAGCGATGGCCTTTTGTACATCAGGGTTATTGGATATTGTACACGGGATAATTTGCTCGTAAAACGATTTTTCGTAAAAATCGACTACCACGCCCACTATGGGCCAGGCTTTATCCCGCGCGTCAGTTGCTAAGAGCCTGCCAATGGCCTGTTGCGGATCGCTAAACCCCATCGCCTTTGCCGCAGTTACATTTATAAGGTATTCCCTTACGCTATCGGTATGGAGCAAATTACGGCCGGCGACTATTTTCATGTGGTAAAATGGCACAAGGTCCTCATTGCCTGAATAGGTGTACGACTCGATAGGTTGCCTGTTACTTCCTGATAGATGTATATTGTCCAACATGTGGCTAAGGCCCATCGGCGGGGTAACCTCTGTTATAACCTGTTCAATGCCGGGCAATCGTTTTATATTTTCAGCAAGCACCTTTATTTTTTCGCTATGCTCGCGAAACAGGCTTCTTAACGAAATGATATCACTTGTTTTAAGGCCGAGGTCGACGTTTTGCATGTAGTTGACCTGCTGATCAACCACTATGGTGCCGATAATGAAAATAAGCGATATGGTAAACTGGAAAACGATGAGGCTTTTACGCAGGTAACCTTTTCCGTCTGTTTTTTGGCCCACATCGCCCTTTAAGCTCGACACCGGCTTAAAGGCCGATAACAACCTTGCGGGGTAAAAGCCGGCAAGCAGGGTGGTGAAAATTGCGGTGCCCGCCAAAAATATCCAGGTAGTATAATCCGTAAAATTGAATTTTACGCCCTGCGGCATATAGGCGGCAAACAAATTGAGCAAAGGCTGCACAGCAATAACGGCTATGACAATTGCCAGCAATGCCAGCGTAAAAGTTTCAATTAAAAATTGGAAAAGGATACCGCCCCGCCCGCTGCCCAGCACCTTGAGTATGCCTATATCTTTAGTGCGCTGTATAGATTGCGCCGTTGATAGATTAATAAAATTAATAGTCGCGATAAATAAGATGAATACGGCCACTGCCGACAGCATATACAGCACCCTCAAATCAGCTTTGTTGCCGTTTCCGCCATATTCTTTGTGAAAATGAATACCGGTAAATGGTTGTAAACGGGCCCGAGTCCCCGGAATAAGGGGATAGACATATTTTTTTACAAATGCCGGAAATTGGGCATCTATCTGCGAAGGGCTGACGCCTGCCGTTAACTTTACCAGCGCCTGGCTGCTGCCATCAATTATATGCGGGTTATCCAATGAGATCCGGTGTCTTAAGACACTGTTTTTAATGGTGCTGTAGGAAATAAAATCGGAAAAATTAAAATCGGAATTTTTATTCCAGTCCTGCAGGATACCGGTAACTGTTACCGTAAGCGAATCATCGTAAGTGATCGTTCGGCCTATCATTTGGTCGGGCCGCAGGTTGCCGAAATAGGTTTGCGCACGGCTTTGCGTAAGCACTACCGTCATGGGGTTAGCGAGTGCTATTTTTTTGCTGCCGCTTAGCCAGGTGTATGGCAATATGTCGAAATAATCAGGTTGGGCAATTACCGCAGTTGCCTTATCGAATGTTTTGACCGTTTTGCCGCCCGCCTTTATCGTCACTTTTGGCGTATAGGGGTGAAAAGCTGCCACCGTTTCCAGTCCTGACATATTATTGCGCATCGCGTCGGGCATCGTGCCCGGTACACAGTTCCAATGCGTAAGGCCGGAGGCGGCACCGCCGGCAGAACTTATATCGACGCAATAAATGCGCTCCTTATCGGGATGAAAAGTATCAAAGCTGAACTCGAAGCCGGCTACCAGGTAAATAACCAGGCACCCGCAGATACCCAGCGCAAGGCCCATTACATTAATGGCCGAATAGGTTTTATGGCGCATAATGTGGCGCCAGGCATTTTTCAAATAAATTTTAAACATATAGTTCCGGTTTAATTTGTCACCAGACCACTTCGACGTGGTTTGCTGGTGCGAAATTACCGCTGCAAACTGCGGATGACGTCCTAACTTATAAGATAGGAACTCTTTTTTCAGATCAGATTTATATTCCGCCGGGGTTTTGCCCGTTATTTTTTTAAAAATCAGGTTAAAGGTACTTTTGGAGTTGAAACCGGAATCATACGCAATGCCCAGGAGCGTTATATGGTCATAAGCAGGGTCCTGCATTCTTCTTATCACCTCTGCAACGCGATATTCATTGATGAAATCGTTGAAGCTTTTTTTGAGTGCGACATTGATGATCCGGGATAATTCATGGGGGCCAATGTCAAGCTTTTTAGCCAGCGAGCTTAAGCTTAGTTCCGGGTCTTCGTAATAGCGGTTTTCTTTAACCACGTTCTTCAGCCAAATACCTTTTTGCTGTAATTCTGCGGAAGCCGATGGTTTTGAAACCGGGGCCATCTCCACGGGCAGTTCAACTTCAGGCCTTAAAAAGGCTACAGCGCCAATCCAGATCATGGTCGCCGCTAAAAGAAGATATAAAGGGTAATCAGTCGCCGGACTTAGCAGGTTGTGATAGCCGAAATAATTCATCGCAGCATAAGGGATCCACAGCAGCCATAGCAGGCCGAAACCAGCCAGTAAGCGGTGCAGCCACAGTAATTCATTGCGGTACCGGTCGCCCCCGTTAAATTTCAGTCGCCGGTAAAAACTTTCTATCAGCCTATGGGCCAGGTACAGGTAGGTGACGACTGAAACAAATGCCAATGCCTGCAATGCCGGGTTCAATTCGCGAAAGATCAGCGTATCATAAGTAGATGCACCAGTTCTTAAACTTTCCTTAACCGACAATAACTGGATGCCTAACTCAAGTAACAACGGGCTGAAATGCAGCAAGTCTCTCCAGTCGAATTTTTTATCTGGCCGCGTTAATTTTAGCACATAAAAAAAGATAAGGGGGCCAAACGCAAGCGAAAACTGCAAAGGCAGGCGGCCCCAGTGGGGATAATAAGTCCCGATGTTAATGTCGATACCCAATAGCCGGATCATCCATAAAGCCATCACAACCAAAGCCAAACCTAAAAACCTTTTTGCGGCCTGGTCAACGCTTTGGGCGAACCATAAAAGCAAGGCAAAAGTTAGCCCGATAAATATCGTGCCCTGGAAGGCCAGGTCATTGGGGGTGATATGGAAAGTATGTGCATTCAAGTAGTTTTACTGCGTCAATCGCTGTTCCAATTTGTTAACCTGCTGATATATAATAAATAGCGTTTTATTTGTACCAATTATTGTAACGTAACCGGACATTGGGGCGTGCGGTTTTGATTTGAACACGTTCAATTTGATTATTTCTTGCCTGTTCCCAACCACAGCAGCGCATCTACAACCAGTTTTTCTTCCATTTTGCTGTCGAAGGTGTGGGAAAGCGTACGGTCTGTATTATCGTATTTATGCTCATAGTCCATATCGTTATGGCCCATGTTAAAGTATATCATTTTGTATTTAATGTTAGTCCACACAACTGGGTAATAGCCGCTGTGCCATATTTCACTTAGCCTTGGGCCGGTGCCAAGCGGGAAACTGGCAGAATCAATGGAGCAAAGTATTTTAATATCCGGGTTTTTACGCAGATCTTTTTCCCACCTGTACCATTCGTTTGGCGAGGTTATAAATTTTTTCGGCATGTGCTTAGTTGCGGGAAAATCCCGGTTTACATCCA
>Ga0302309_10002838_pt1 | contig 13993 bp, 8 predicted proteins | sample III_Palsa_N1_1_FD_200453 | JGI IMG/M metagenome (GOLD analysis project Ga0302309, IMG submission 200453) | Peat permafrost microbial communities from Stordalen Mire near Abisko, Sweden - III_Palsa_N1_1 | ecosystem: Environmental > Terrestrial > Soil > Palsa > Peat permafrost | place: Sweden... | reverse complement strand
GGGACCAAAAGATTATGAGTCTCCGGCAGAGGGTGAAACGCGAAATATTTTTAAGGGCAGAAAACTTCGTTTCTGACTTACTAAGGCCAATTTACAACAAAATTTTCGAATTTACAAGACCTTTAAAAAAATCATTCCGACGAAATTCCGACACTTTTCCTTCAACTCTGTAATAATAAATAAAATCAATTATTTGACTCAGGAAATTTTTTGTGCCTGTTTTTAGGTCTGAGTAGATCAGTGTCTCCGGCTTTGAACGCAAACGGGAGCAGTTCCATCAATAATGAACTTTTTTCAGCAACGCCCCAATTTTCGAGCACCGTCGTGCATATCTCCTCATATCGTTTATTACCATACCAGGGAGCTGTGCCATCATCGAAATAATATTCAGGTTCACCTTCATATTCAATCCAATTATCAGGCGCTATAGGCGAAACAATTCCATTTTTACTCCTTGCCCATATTGGACAGTAATCCCTGTTAAATAAGACCTCGGTACCATCAACGCATGTCCATTTGCCATACGGAAGAAGCAATCTCATTGGTCTAAATTTTAAACCTTCAGATTGGTCCCGCGCCACAGATACTTCGTAACGCGCAGCCGTCAAAGGCCCTCTATTGGTATATAAGAGGACTGTTTCATTTAGAAACTCGTGTCTTATTAAAATCGCTGGTTTGTAATTGCTTTTAAGCCGAACAAATGTACCGGATGGTATGGCGTTTTTGATGCCGGCAATTGCTTTCTGTTGCTTATGTGCCTGCGCGGTGTCTATCCATTTAGCGGCAAGATCGAGTTTTTGATATAATTCCCTCAGGGGTTTACAATCGTGGTAATGTTGTCCAAGAATATTTTTGATTTTATTGCAAATTGAAATCATTTGCTGTTTACGTGCTTGCGTTGGTGAATATGCTATGGCGTTATGATCGTCACCGTAATACATCCGAAAAAAAACTTCATCGGGCAATTCGTTTCTATCAGGGTATTCGCATTGGATCCAGTCATCAAGCGTTCCACGGACAAAGCGCATAGGGCTTTCGACTCTTTTATATCCCTCCGCTGCATTTCTTAATTCTTTAAGCATTGTAGCCACTTCAATATGCGATGGTATCGGCATTTTCACATTCGGGCGCTGGTCTTTATGGGAACGGCCGATTGTGCGATATGTTAAAACCACTGGAAAAGGCTTCTGCGGCAGCGACTGTCTGATATCCGGTTTTGGGACGCTGGAACCCGGCGACTCGTTTAAATAATTTTTATAATTTGTAAACCCGGCTGAAATAGCCGCCTGGTCCAAAGCTTTTAAATAGGAAATGCCTTGTGCTTTTTTAATGTTTTTAGCCTGACGTTTCAGGTACGCGGCGCTATGGCCCTTACTTTTTAGATTCATCGATCCTCCAAACTCCCGCCAGAAAAACGTCACTCGTCTACCGTCTTCCGAAACGAGAAATTGGTGTTTCGATAGTCGACATTTGTTGGAGGCGGCGCTGATACAGCTTTGCAAAGACGAGTGGCAAGCTTCCGCTTTAAGCTTTAAACAAATGTAAAAAACATCACGTTAAATTCCAAATCTCATTTGGCGGTTTCGCGGAAAGCTCAATTTTTTATATGAACGTACACATTAGGATTACCATACACGTGTAGCGCAGCCCAACCTGCCGGCGCATAATAGCCGTGATATTCATTGTATCCTTGTCTGGCAACCTCTGTATTCGCTATTTGGGTTGACTGGCTGACAGAAATTCCTTCGTTAAACTTTTGCAAGAACGCCCGTAACCATAAAGGAGAAATATCCGGATTATAATTCCACGCTGGTGCGATAACTGTTTGATAACCTATTGATAGTAATTCATAAACAAACGATGTGACCTTTTGTGCAAAGATCGATTTTTCTACATAGGCAGAATTGCATATAAAAACAACCGCAATTATGCCGGAACCAAAAACCTTCGCTGTGCCTTTACCTTTTGCTATTGCATGACCTTTTTGATGTTTCGTGTACACGCCGCGAAACCCTTCCAAACCTTTTCCTCCATGAGCTACAAAGACGTTTATATCTGATAAGAGCTTTTGCTCAGGAATTATACTGGTTTGAATCTTTGAACCCAGCTCATCTATAATCAGCGGCTTTAGTTTATCATAGGCTATATGGAGAACGGTATCGTTATCGTCCGTCGGAATCCATGCTTCCAGCGTTGGTGAATGTTCAATGGTGACGGCTTCGCAATGTAATGCATACCATTCAGGCGATACAATATTGCAAACAGGAAGGTGAAATGATACAAAATCGGCTGGATGAGATTCCAAATGATGTTTAACAGACCCTTCATGTAGCGATGATGGGTCTGGCATCTCTTCAAAATTACCAAGAATTAAATTGGCAGGTAGACTGCTTAATTTTATGGTGGTACAAAAGAGCAATTCCTTTGTTCCTGCGGGAATAGGTATTGCGGTGAAATCAAGTGCCCTCAATTGCTTTAAATACGCATCTTCCTGCATGTCAATTGGAAATTCTCCGTCTTCAAAACTAAATTCGTCAATGTTTGAAAGCCATGTTCGTAATCGCACAATATCCCAGTTTGGTAATGCTCCGGCCAAAAACTTTTTATTATGGTCTATGGTCAGATAATAGACCTTATTCATGGCTTCGATCAACCACAAAAATAGTTGGCCCTCTTTGATAGTTAATGCCTTGAGGATCTTGCTAAAGTATAACTCCGGCAATTTTTTGGGGTCGTTTCCCGTTAATTTTATACTTTCTGAAAAGATAGATGTTTCAGGTGACTGAAAGAAGGTAAGGGATATGTCATTAATAACTATTCCGGCGAATAGCAACATTTCCACATTCTGTTCTTTGATCGCAAGTTCAACGACATTGTCCGCAATCAGTTGTAGGTTTTCAATCTCAGAATAGAAGTCGTTTACATCCCTGGTCTCGATTAGATGGAACACAGCGCCAGTTAAAACGGATGCTGATTTTTCTGACATCGAGAAAAAGGTACCTTTTAAAGTTGCAAGCGTGTCCTCATCGACATTTTGTTCCAATTGCCCGATAAGTGAAATTAACTTATCAGAAAGCCTTGTGGCCTTCAGCTGCTGCAAATTGGTCCAGTTATATAATAATGTCAGCCAGGGCACAACTGCCTTTTGGCCAAAAGCAAGGATATCGGATATCTTCGACCCGAGGTATTCTTCGATCTCCTCCAACAAGGCATCGTTGTCCAACAAATTTTTAGTTTGGGCATGAAAGTAACTTAGCGTGATCTTTTGTTCATCATAGGTGTTTATTTCAAAGCTCTGTAATGTTTCATATAGCAATCCCGTAGTCTCCGAATCTCCCATATTTCTAAAAAATAATAATGCCTGATAATAAGCCTGAAAGGCTGTCTCATCATCCACTTCAGTCTGTTGAATCAGTTGACTAAAGTACAGGCACCCGTAAAAACCAGCATCCAATATATTTCTTTGGGTAGTATAGCACCGGAACAGCGGCAGCCATTCAATATGCCGATTTGGGCGTTCAAATGAAAAAGCCAGCGCTTCTTCCGCGATATCCCTCGCCTTTTGGTAACGATTATTATAGTTAAACAGATCAATCGTGTTTAGGAAGAAGGTTACAATATCCGGGTAATAGTCGTCATGGGTTCTTGCCACGCAGATAAACAACGTTAATAAAGCCATCACAAAGTTGAGTTCCTTGTCGGTCATTACTTGTGTCTGGACATTACTAAAACTGAATTTGATAAGGTCAAGCAAGGCGTTTACGTCATTATCCGGGATCGGGTAATCAGGAATAAATCCTGTTGGCGTCAATTCGGTCTCCTGCTGGAGCAAGTTCATAAGATCATCCAGCTGATTTCTAGCCTTTGCGAAATTCCCGTCAATCTTTTCGGGGGCATCCTTTTTTTTATAAACCGGTTTACCGCTAAATGTATGGAGCAGGTTTCTGAATATAAATAAAAGCTGCACCTCGCCGTGTATACCGATATCTTTGAACGCATTGTATAGGTCCCACCTCGTATTCCGATCAGCATTGTCACTAGCGTAAAAATTAAATACTATCGGATACAGGTAAGCGATTTTGCTTTCTATCTCTTGCTTTGCTTCAATCAGATCTTCATCATCCCGTGAGAAGGCTTTTTCCAGATCATCCTCAAAATAAAAGGATTGTTTAAGATAAGCTGCTAACTCACTGACGGTGCCATGTATAGAAGTTCGTAACGCAATGTGCTCAATGCCATCTGATATGATTTCCGGGCTCATATTCGGAAAGCTAATTGCTCCCGATGTCAATTTGATAGACTTTAAAATGTTCTTGATTGGTGCAGGAAAATATAAGAAGGGCAAAAGATTCTTATTGAAACTGTCTTCATCTGAATAATAGGAAAGAGTAGAATATTCGTCGGTGAACGCTTGATTGCCGTTAAAGCGCATCGTCGCGGCGTTTAATCCGCCAGTATAAAAATAGTTACTGATTAATGTGGCATCAGAAACAATGTTGCCATCAATCCAAATCCCTGTGTGCAGGGCATGATTTAGCAACAATATACCCTGGATATTTAATTTACTGTCTTCCCCGTTCGCCAAGCAGGCAGCGATATCTTTTTTACAGGCGTTTAGTGTTTCGGATTTTTGCGTTAGCCGCACGAAATTGCTATAAAACTCTTCCGGTTCCAGGGGATAGCTGACAATGCAAAGGTGCATAACTAATATTCTATCTCTCGTTCGGTACACCAGTATCTCAGGATAATTCGAAAGTATACGTTCAATTTTTTCTTCTTTTAACGGTTCGAATTGGTAGCCTTTCTCATGGGGTTTTAAATCAGCGATCAGCTGATTTTTAAAAAAATGGACAAGGTTAGCATTATTAAATGCCCGTTCGAGAATTATATCCACATGGTAAAAGGGAACGGCCTGTATAGTCGCCGGTGACGGAAAATAATAGGTATCGCCCCTTTGCAAAAGGGGCTTTCTCCAAAAGCTTTCCGAGCTGTTAAAATTTTGAGTAAAAACCTGGAGTAAGGACTCAATGGTTTTCAAAGGCAACTTCGTCGTTTTACTTAAATAAGCCTTTAGATGCTTTTTGTATATTTTATAAGGAATTTCATCGGCCTTCATTTTACCGTCCCGGTTTCCCTTCTGAAAGTCTTCGGTCCGAAAGTCAAAGACGGTTGCAAGGCTAAGCAAAAACTGCGCTATCTCGTTCAGACTAGTCCCCCCGAAGGATTTCAATTTCTTTTCATTTAAAAAGAAATAGAATGTTGGTACAAGGGTGTAATAGTTAAATGGGGTTATCCCTTCCAGCGGCTTGTTGCTAACTACTGGAAAAATGTAATGCTTGTTAAAAGTAAATGAGGGCTTCTTCAACTGGTGGGCATATCTTTGACTCATCAGGCTTACGCCTTGCATTTGGATATTTTGCTGACGAAGTTTCCCGGCATATTTCAGTATATGGTATTGTTCCGGCACATATTGAAAGTATATTTTACCATCTTTATACGTCACGTCTCCTGGTTCGAATTTAAACAGGTCGAAAGCCGATTTTATATTGTAATAGAGATTCCCCACGCGGAATAAAGCGGCAATTGCATTGTCAATAGCTGTGGCAACCGGTTGGGATTTATAATCCGGGTCCAAAGTGTTTATAATAGCCACCAATTCATGCAGAATATCAGGAACGGCGTCGGCAGCATCAGCAGAATTCACAGGCTGTCCGGCAGGGCCGGAGATATCCCGTTGAATAAAATTGTAAAGGTGCTCAACCGTGCCGGTGGATTTTTCAAGTTCTTCTTGGTACAAGTCCACAATAACGTGCGACTGGTAGTTGCCGATCAAAAGTAAACGCTCAATTATTTCAGGAATAGTTAGTGGCAAACGGGCAACCCCTTCTTCTATCCGGTCAACAATCTCACAATGAAATTCATTGAGTTGAGTGAGTATTAACAAAAACTCTACAGTAGATTCGGCGTCAAGGTTTAACTTTTCTCCGGACCCAGATTCTTTTTCACGGTCTTTTATATATTCACTAATGGCATTGAAATCAAAATCATCGCTGAAGGGGTTAAAACTTTCGTTACTAACTATCGACTGTTTGAGTAAATCAGATAATTTTATTTGTTCCATAAAAGGTTTAGATCAGTTAACTCAAATTTACTAAACCGACAGGCTATTTAAGAAAAGTTGTTCCAATTACCCCCGGACCAAAACCAAGCACTCCCTAAGATCTCGCCAATTGTCTTTGGTCTTCGATAATTTGATCCTAATTGCGATGCCGGAGATTTCCCTCCTTTGCCGTAGGTTAAAATTCCAAGATCTGATAAACGGTATTTAAAATTGGTACTACTAACACCGAAATAATCGGATAAAATACAGAGAATGTTTTTAAAGTCACTTACGTTTTGAGGATAATTGTCGACATAGATCGTGCCCCTGTTCCTAATTCCAACACGGGTCTGATATTCTACCAATTTATACATCACACTATATTTCGGCAGCAATATACATGCCGCCAACTGGCTTGCCTGCCATTCTATCCATTGTCTGTCGTTGATTAATCGATGTTTCCCTATTGAGGAATCATAACTGGAATCCTCCAGGTTTTCGTAAACGCTTTGATCAACCTCCAAGTCGGTATGTAAAAAGAAATGAGCAATTTCATGAGCAAGTATAAAGGCATATCGTTCGGTTCCAACCAGTGAAACATCGATATGGATTTGTTTTTTTGCCCTATCATAATAGCCAAAGATCTCTTTTCCATTTTTATGAAGAATTGAGTTGTTGTTGATAACCTCAACATCAAATTTCTCATTTAAATAAGCCACAAAATACTCCAAAGGAAATGGGCGTGGATGATTCAGCAATGTTGGTTCAAAATCCCGGATAATTTTGTTACCCATATCCTCTAAAAGTTTCTTCGATAAATAGCCTACTTCGAATAATTCGCAGGCATTGCTATCATCGTTTCTTGTAACACCTGAATTTAGGGCATTATTTAAAAAGTCATAAAGTTCACTGTCAAATTTATCAGGGTCAAAAGTAGTGTCTTGTTGAAGAAGCTTTCCAATTTTAGCCAGTTGGTCGATTTCCCCGGCAATGATTGAAACAGGATAATCTTGCAATACATCTCTCTTCTTCTTTGAATTATGTAGTATAACCTTTGGTTTGTTATTTTCATCAACTTCAATGAGCATAACCCTATTAGATTTTGCCAGCGTAAATGCACCTTGTTGAAATCCATTCCTTGCTATGTAAATTCCTTTTGATCCGGTAACCTGATTGAACTTACTTTCAAATTCTTCCAAATCATCCACGGGAACTTTATGCCGATAGTCCTTACATTCAACAATATATAGTAAGCTGAAATTGCTCGCTCCCTCCGGCCAAACTTCTATTGTCAAATCAAAAATGATCTCACTTCTCCTTTTGTCCGAATAATAACCCTTCTTTTGAAATACTTTACAATTGGCGGGTATAATACCAAACTCGCCGCCGTTAATTGCAGCGGTAATAATTTCGTAGGATCTTTTCTCAAATGCGTTGCCTTTTGCGGTAGTATTTACCATTGATTAACTATCTTATTTGTTGCAATTTACGAAGATTAATCGTGTGGCAACCCATTGTTGATAATTGTCATTTACTAACAATTTGAATGTTCTTCGGTCGGTTAAATTAATCAACTGAATTTTAGTTGAAATTCAACTTTTTAAAAGAGCGATTGTTTCAGTAATTGTGTAAGTTAGTACTATTATGCAACCATTAAACGACCAACAATTATAAATTATTTAGCTTAAAGATTTGCATAGATGAGTGAAAAACGATTGTTTAATGTGCTGAAACTTGCTTATACACCGCTAAGTAATTATGATTTTGCTATGGTAAAAGATGATCTCATTATCAAGAATTTCATCAACTCCGGCAAAATCTACATGATCGTTCAGCGGCCAGTCCTTTCTTTCGAAAATTTTTCATTTGACTTAACTAACCAGAGGTTTCCCGTTCTAACATTTGAGCTCCATCAAAAGGGAATTGACCATATTCTTGAATGCAGAATGCCATTGTATCAGGAAAAACTGGAACTCGATAATGATATACATTTGGATATTGCGCTGAATTACATTTATCCTGAACCTGTTGATTTATCGGATACACCGCCTTTCAATGGTTTGGCAAATTTTGTAATAAAATCAGAAAGCAATGATTTTTATTGGTTCAGCCCGGAAAAATTCCTGTACCATTATTGGAGAGATGCTATCGATGCTGAAATAAAAGGCATTATATCAGATTTTTCAACCTATCAGGTACATTATATAGGTAAAGCGACCGAACAGGACATAATTAAGCGTCTTACAGGTCATTCACATTTGCAGGATATCCTATCCACAGAGCACCCGTTTCACTATGGGTCGCTTCCCACTGATGAGATCGCAATCTTATTTTTTGAATTTGAGGATAACGTGTTTACTAATACATTTAATAGTGAAGATGATATCAAAGAAGCTGTTGCATTAATGATGGGTGATATGCCTTTTGATCAAACTACGATTTACCTGGACGCCGAGAAAGCGTTTATTAATGCGATAAAACCTAAACATAACCGGCAGCTATACGATAACTATCCTAAAAGTACAGATGGGTTGGATAAGCATAATTTAAAAGTTTACACGTATTCAATTTATGATCCTATAACATTAAATTATCCTGATGGTCAAATTAGGGGGCAGACAGATCAGGAAGCCGATTTGATTATCGTGTCTGACGGTAGCCTGTCAATTGCAAAACATAGCTAAATTCCTCGGCGGCCGTACTCAATTTTGGTTAAATATACAGGTCATTATTTATCCAGCAGATGCTTAAATTTCCGCAACAAACGGTCAATTTCATTGTCTGGCGGCGTTTGAAATTTGGATTGTTTATCTTGAAGAACAAATACCGGTGGCATCGCATACCTGCTTTCTGGGGTATTCAGGTGCATGTTATTCGTCAATAACTCTATATCGGGATTTTTGCATTGGGCATCGAAAACACGCATCGCTTTGATTTCCGTGATCATATTCGGCAACCTATCTTCGGACAAGTTATAAAGATTAAGTGCGTCCATTGCCAGTTTTCTAATTTCCTCATCCGTAATGGCAGCAAATCGGGTTGCCGTGGCTGATTTTCTTTTTTCAAGAACCTTTGTTATCAAATCTGCGGCCGAATCGAATGCTGTAAGGCTATTGGCATTTTCGAGACTGCGAATCATGCTCATGAGTTCAGCACCGGTTTTATTTCCAAGCTGGAAGGAATGTAATTTTAAACAGAGTGATTGCAACTCATATGCGTTAGCCACTGCTTCATGCGCACTCTGCTGCATATGCAACTTCATAAAATGATTGTATGCTGTGACGCTGAAAGCGTAATATCGTCTATAATCGGTTATGCTTTCTGTATTGTGATCCGGATCGTCTTTTATTCCCTGCATTAGTAAATAATACTTCGTTTGAAAGAAGAATTTGCCGAGATTGTGTGCCGCAGTTGCCTTTAAAAGAAAGAATTCATTGCTCTCCGCAAAACGATAAGCGTCTAATGCTAAATGGATAGCCTGCTGCATCATATCCGTACTGAATTTTGCAAGCGCAACGCGGGTATGCATTGGCACCTCGATCTGCAGGCTTTGACTGAGTTGAAAGTTACTGTTAAAATGAAGAAAGGATTCAAGCGCAAATGAATTTATGTTTTCCGCATGGTAAACCAGTAACAGATGTTTTTGATCCTGGGTTAACTGGGCTTGATTTATCTGAAGCGTTAATGCATCTATTTCATTTTTGACTTCTATCTCGAAATTTCCTGCCAACGCCCTTTCATTCAATTCAAAGTACAACCTATTTATTTTTACCACCAGCTTATTTTCAACCCCCTCAATATTTTCTTCTAATGCCGACAACTGGTTTAAAAAACTACGGTAATTAATATTGCCTTTAAGAAAGTCAAGTCTTAATTCTGAAAACTGGATAACACCTTTCTGTTCGATGGTGAGCTGATTATCACATCTTTTGATTTTTTTTAAATAATATTCCGCTTCGACAACATTTCCAATTCTTGTATAGGTAATGGTCGCAAGGAACAGTAGGTCTATCGAACTACCTATGGTCGTACCGTTAAGTAATCCCATGAGTGTTAAAATCTTGATATATTCTTGTTCATTAAATAAGAATATCCCATACCTGATCAGAAACGCCCCTGCCTGGACCGGATCAGTTAGGTCCGTTTCCACAGGAACTTGTTTGCTTACCTGCAAGTAAGGGATGTTAAACTTATTCCCATGTTCGGCAATTAGCTGCTGGTGGTTTTCATGACGGGCCACCATAATTTGGTGTATTTGGGCGAGCGATTCTTCGTTAATGATGTTTGGCGGTATTAATATGGAAACTGAGTCCTGATCCCGCCAGTTGTTTCGTTCCGGATGATCATTTAACCTATTTATAATTGCGTCAACATAATCAAAATAGCAGATTTTTTCTTTTTCATCATAAAGTATGACGATGCCGTAGGCAGGTGCGCGCCTACTCAGATATCCCAAACGGGAAACCACGAAAGGAAATGATATTAACGAAGTTCCGTTTTCGTCAATGATATTTAGCTCCTTTTTACTTTTGATCTGTATCGGGAATTTCCACGAACTGGCATCTTTTCCCTGCACGATCAACTCAACATCTACATCAACGCCATAATCCGGCGTTTCCTCTCGATAAATAAATCCGTTTCGTTTGGTAAAAAATGCACGCACAGCGTTGACCGATTCCTCGCTTCTTTTGGAATTATCGTCAACAATGGGCGCATCGTTAAAAGCCATAATTTAGTTTTGTGTTAACTATTGAGAACTCGTTATCATAAAATTGCCAGGAACCGCTACTGCAATATTGGGAATTTTATTTGAGAGCTGTTACCATTTAATTTCAGGAAAGCCGCCAAATTCCAGGTTGAGAATTTTACAATTCTTTTCTGTGGCACTGTTTTACAGCCCCCGCAACATCTCCCTGTATTCGTCTGATTTTTCATCAAAATAATTGTAGAACAAATCAGCGATTTTCCGAAACCTTGCTTTGCCTGGCTTTAAGCGGAGATAGTCCAACGCAATAGCCTGGCTGATAAGGCACACATACGGATGGCTAATGTTTATCCATTTGCCAATAAACTCTTGTAAGTATAACCCGTCTTTGACATCGTAACTAATGAGCGCGCTACGCATTTGTGCTTCTAATAAATACAAACAAGATTGGTCGAGTTGTTCAGTGACTAAATATCCAGCTTCACTACGTAATACATTGAAAGTAATAATAAGGTCTGACCATAAATAATTAAAGCCTTGGTAGGTTGCTTTATGGTTTCCGTCAAAGGTTAATTCTTCTTCGTAACGCTGGCCTGAGTAAGCCTTTCTGACTTCATAGGCCAATGCCATCAGCAATTCTGATTTTCCTTTAGTGCGTTCGCCCTCCGGGTCAAGCCGTTCTGCCAGCTTATGAATGGTGCTATACAATGTACGGAGGTCGGCATAGTCCCCGAGTATTTGGACACCTGTTCCTTTTTTTGTTGGATAAATTTGGATCATAATTTTTTTAAGTCGGTAAAACTACAAATGTCGTCATCAGTGCCCAATAAATTTAATTACTTCGAGAAGACTGGCCAGTTGATCCGTTCTTGTCATGAAATCGTTTCGCATCAAAGTCGGGCCTTAAACATTTTTTCTAAGTAATGGGAGACATAGAATACATCCGGTTAAAATTTTTTAAGCCGCCTAGCCAACGCAGCATTGAAAATTGTGGCGTGGTGGCGAACAACCCGATTGTTAATTTCAGGATTGCCAGTAATATGACTGGCCCTGTCAACATACGAGAAATAATTGCTGCGCTTTTTATTGTTTTTTTGGGTGTAGACCTTAAGTGAGTATTCGCCCCAATTATTTCGAACGAGCTTTCTGCGTTTGGAAAACTCTTTTGTGGCGGATAATTTCAGGATACTATACAGTTTTTTAAGCTGTCCTTTAAATACGACCGGCTGCGGCATATGGTTGTTCCTGGCTATGATGAAAGCTTTGTGTGTTTTCCTTTTGGTGGCGTAAATCATCCGCCGGTAGAATTTCGCCTGATTAGCCGATTTGATGAGCGTTTTATCGCCATGAAATTCAAATCCCAAGTAGGTTAGCGGTTTTTCACCGACACGGTAAAATATTTCGTTGCCGTCTTTGTCCTTAATAATTTGTATGGCGGTCAGGCGGTTTTTCTGCGGGCTGAAGGAAAATCTCCGGAATAAAAAGATTTCTGTTTTATGCTTGCTTATCTCCACTTTGCTTTCCAGGATAGCCGTTACGATGAATTGTTCGATTTGTTGGTACTGGTCTTTCTGGCAGATAACCATTATATCATCGGAATAACGCCGGTAATATCCGCCAAGTTCATTTACGACTTTATTAAGTACCTTCAAATCAAACGATAAGAGATAAAGATTGGCCAGTACAGCGCTAATAGGCAATCCTTGTGGTATACCCACCGGACGTTTAGCTTTTACGAACGGATGCTTGAAGACTTTTATTTCCTTACGCCTGATTGCCTCCCTGAATTCCTCAACTGAAGCAAAAAAGGCTTCAAATCCCCTAGTCTTCCGGATAGCCGCCAGTTTTCGTTCATCAAAGCCCTTTCGCTTCCCTGAATGTTTGCCGGGCAGCCGGAGATCGTCCCGAAGTATATAGGAAAAGTTAGTTGCCGCGTTGAATACATTGAAATGATCGGGCTCCAAACGTTCAACATTAAATAAATCACACCAGGCCTTTTTTAATTTTTGATGATCCAATTCACTAAAAAAGCTTTTGATGTCAAACATCAACACCACACATTCATTATCCGCAGCTCTTTTTTTTATCTGTTCAAATGCCTCATGCGCAAAATTAATCGTGCTTTTACCAGTGTCGACTACCTCATCGTTTTCGATCTTTCTGTATGCGATAACGCAGTCGGATAATCCGGGATATTTTTCCAGCTCGGCCTCATAGCGTACTAATAACAGTTCGGCATAGTAACCGAATATCATGGAGTCTATGTGGGTAGCGTAGTGTAAAGGCCGGTTTTTGGCTGTTTTCTCGAATTTGTCTTTTGATTTATAAGAATGGGCACGAACACCTGGGATGTCTGGAATGACCTTGAACTTTCGTTCTTTAATGACCGAATGAATTAAAGGAAAAAATGCGTGCTTCCTGACGAAGGTCTTGTTGCTGACCTTGGAAAGAACCTCCTCCTCTTCTTTAAGCGCATCGATTTTTGGCGTGATGTGCAGATATCCCCTGCTTTTTAACCAGCCTGGTCTTGGTTCTTTCGGTTTCATAAAAAAAGCCCTGCAGCCCGGCGTAACGGATTTTTATTTACAAACATACCTCTTTCGAGTAAGGCCATTACCCATTACTGAGTCACGCTATGTTTTTCCAATGAAATACAGGAGTTCATATATAAATTAACAACAACAATTATGGTAGCATTGATAATCTCAATAATCATTCGTATATTAGAGGTATGCTTGATAAGCAGTCCTGAACACTTCGAGTTCCATCCGGGTTGGCTCCTATTACACGTAATAGATGCTGCTGCGGAGGCTCTTACTGGTCAATTCGAGCTTATGCAATGCAATCTCTTGCCTGTTGGCCTCTTCATCCAACAGTAGATACTTCATTACTGAAGTAATCTTACGGCCCATACTAAACGTCTGTAATCCTCAAGCTGCAGGGCTTTTACAAAGATACAAAGTTTAATCAATAAAATTTCTATGTTTACTTGATGAATACTAAAGAAATTAGCTTAGGTGATATCGTTAGCCTGAATACTCACCCGTATTTTGCCGAACTGACCAACACGATTATTAGTGGCGACCAACTATTGCTTCCGCCGCTGATGCTGATCACCGAGTTGGTAAGAGATAAAGATGGCTACGAAGCTGAGGGCAGCCTAAGCTATAACTTCAATTGCAAATGTA
>Ga0302309_10002834_pt1 | contig 14000 bp, 11 predicted proteins | sample III_Palsa_N1_1_FD_200453 | JGI IMG/M metagenome (GOLD analysis project Ga0302309, IMG submission 200453) | Peat permafrost microbial communities from Stordalen Mire near Abisko, Sweden - III_Palsa_N1_1 | ecosystem: Environmental > Terrestrial > Soil > Palsa > Peat permafrost | place: Sweden... | reverse complement strand
TAGTGGTAACTGATGTATTGATCAAGAACACCGTACTATGATCATGGTTATAGATTTCACGTTCAAATCCAGTGGTACTGGAGTGGTCTAATAGCCAATAGCGACTACAAACATAACTGTAGAGAAGTAATCACCATTTCAAATGATGATAGACTAACATGAGAGTGTTCAGCTGAACACAAGTAGTCTGTTCAGACAACACTTGCTGTTCGTGTTGTAGTGGTAATATTTACCGGTGGTGCACCAAGACTGCATTGGTCACTCACTGGCGACTTTAGTGGTGACTTTCACCTCCACCTCGTTGTGTAAGAACACCAGCCATTTCAGAGACATGATAATGAGGAAAGCTCTGGTTGATGTAGAGTTTGTCCCTCTCGAAGTCCGGTGATTCCACGTCTAGAGCTACAACATTGGGTGTAGTCCGCTTGGTAGGAGCAGTAGAGAGCAGGCTGTGAGTGTTAGCTCTGATAACGTTGTACTCATCAATCCTGTGATTAAGGGATGATTCACCACGCTCTTTAATACTACCGCTAAACGGTATCACACGATGAGTTGGAAAGTTCTGTTGAAGCCACAGCTTGTCTGCTTCAAAATATTGTGATGTCTCATCGAACACCCATACGTTAGGTGTGGTCCCCTCGGTAGGAGGGTTAGAGAGCAGACTGTGAGTGTGAGCTTTGATGTGCTCACACTCACAGTCTGCCTTCATCTGTTCAAGTGATGACATCTTTTTGTTGGTAGTGCTATCAACTATCATTTTAACACTCACCGTGTATTGATTATTACAAACAACTAATTGTTAATAACAACTAGTTGTTATTATCCGGATAGTCAGATAGTAAATCTAATCAGATGTCAAGCCCTAACATGTCCCTACATAGACGACGAAATAATTGATAAGAAAATATTTTTAAAATAAAATGTTCCGACGTGTAGCCGAAAGCGGAGGTTACGGAGGGTTAGCCGGTAATTCAGAGATTGTTGACTTCTTTGAGAACGAAAATGATGGCCTCGGTATAACCATTGTTGATGCTGTCAAAACTATTAGACTCGTGGTAATTTGAGCTGGCTCTGCCAGCTAACTACCACGAGTCAGATAGACATTAGATACGCGAACTAGTTCGCGTATCAAAGAGGTAAAACTTCGTTTTACATCAAGTCTATTAATAGTCTACGTGTAGTGGGAGAGTTGAATATCGCTCGTGTCAAGAGTGTTGTCAATGAGGCTGTTGAAGACAGAAAGTTGTTCGCATACCAAATTTCTGATGGACCTGAGCTGTTTGCTAGTTACAAAGACACTCTTCCATACTTCCGAGCCACAACAAAGTATGATCACACAACAAACACAATGTTCAAACCAGTCAGTTACGTGGCAGACTATGTTATGAGATCCAAAATGCACAGGGTGGACTCTTGTCTGCCAGACTATTACGACACAATTAAGAAGATCGAAAAAGTGGTGGATTTAGTCTTGTTGGTAGCTGATGATAAGTTAGAAGTGAGAGCCTCACCGAACATCACTATTCCAGTGATATATTATTGGACATGACAGATAATCTTAGAACTAGAGATGTGGGTTTCAGACAAAAAGGTTATCACTAAATACTCTCTAGGAGAGTATTTGACATACACACCCTGGTTACTTCACTGAGGATGTTAGTAAGTATGATGTTGAGATCCTGTTGTTGTTGTTGTTGTTACTATGTTGGCCTGAAGTCTACTTATCAATAACGACTTTACAAATCATCATTCTAGTTGGCAATAGAGTGATTGACATCAATCACTACCGTAAAACCTTTAAAGATAAGATTACTCCCTATCAGGGTTAACTGCAAGTTGTTGCTGTATTTACAAACTACTTGTTCCTAAGTCTGTTACCAACTACCAATTGTGTCGCTGCTGTTATCTCGGTCACAATAGCAGCTAACTCTTGATATTCTCAAACTCACCGCTGAGTACTAAGTTAGGTTATCATAACCTAACTATCATTTGTACTTATCATTGTACTGTTTCCACCACTTCAAACAGATTTATCCTGTCAAGCTGCTTAGCATAGTAGTGATAGAGCTGACTATTACTTGTTTTATGCCAGTTGATACTATCAATGATGAGTCTGTATACCACTATTTCTTCGTTCGGCAAGTGCGGATACTAATCCATTAGCAAGATTCATCACTAACCTACTAATTTAGTGAGCTCATCTACTAATCTACTAACATAGTAACTGTACAACTTAATCCATTAATCCAGTATCTATGTAGCTTAATCTACTAATTCAATAAGTTTGACTAATGGCTCATTAGTCTGCTAAGTTAGGCCATTAACCTATCGATCCAGTAGATTAGACTATAGTTACTCCCGGTGTAAAGTTAAGGTGTTATCTCCGGTACTACAAGACTATCTTGTAGTGTGCAGTCTAACTAACTAGCAGATCAAAGACAGCAAAGGCAGAAACCACTGTGATAGGCCGAACCACACCCAGTCAGGAGGGAACAGGTTGCGAATACAAGATTTGTTCTAACTCTTATGACACTTTAGTGGTTTTAACTTCATGTGGAGATTATGGTTTCTGTCAAAAGTGTGTGACCGAACTTACAGTCTGCCCTATGTGTCGGCAACCTTTCAAAGATACCGTTACTATCTTTACTTAGAAGTGGGTTGAGAGAGAGACAGAAGATACTCAAACGTTTGCTTGCACTCTTAGACTGCAAAATAGTCGTAATGTAAATTTGAATACAAAATTAGGGAAATTAATGTGGATAAAGAAATGTCGCTCAAGTTATATGTTTGCGGTCCAACAGTATACCTGGATTCTCACCTGGGGCATGCCAGAACTTACATTGTCACAGATCTCATCAACAGAGCAATGAATAATCTGTTGAATAAGCCAACAACACTGGTAATGAATATTACCGACATTGACGACAAGATTATAAATCGAGCCAAGAGTCTGAACGTAAAATGGCAAGTGCTAGCCGCTGAGATGGAAGACGCATTCTGGGATGACATGATGCATCTCAATGTCCGCTTCCCCGATGAAATCATTCGAGTTACAGAAGTTATTCCAGACATCGTAGCCTACATCCAGAAAATTTTCGATAATGGTTTCGGTTATCTCACTTCGGATGGATCAGTCTACTTTGACTCCCAAGCCTACGAAGCAGCCGGCTACTCTTTCGATTCATCCGAGTTTGAACTAGAGCCAGAGTCTGGGCTAGGGCCAAAACCTGAGATGGGGTCGAACTCCAACTCAGAGTTAACATCCAAGAAGAAGCCAGCGGATTTTGCTTTGTGGAAAGGGCGTGCATTGAGTGATGTTGGCTTTCAGGTCGAATTTCATGATAGCCTTAACAAGTACAAATCCTACGGAGTTCCGGGATGGCATATCGAGTGCTCGACTATGATACATAAGACGTTGAGTTCAAACATCGACATTCATTTAGGAGGAGTGGATCTGAAATTCCCACATCATCACAATGAGAGACTACAGGCTAACGCCTACTACCATCCTGAATTCTTGGATAAGAAACTGCCGTGGTCTCCCACCTTCTATCACACTGGACATCTCTGCATAAAGGGCTTAAAGATGTCTAAATCGCTGAAAAATTTCACTACAATCAAGGACTCGCTCAAGGATGTGACATCCAATCAACTCAGACTGATGTTTATGAGTCATAACTGGCGCAATGAGATGGACTATAGCGATAACACAGTCTCAGAAGCTTTAGTTCTAGATGTCACGCTGACTAACTTCTTCAGAAGAGTTGTTAACTTCCCGTTTAAGAGAGCCAACATCAAGTTATCCAAGCTCAAGGAATATTGGGTTACTGTAGTTATGAAAAATGTTCAGACTCACTTGGAAAATCTGGACTTTCACCTGCTAATTGCGGATATCACTGACCTTATTAAGCTTGTTCACAGCGATCTAGACACTGGAGAGTCAAATGAGTCCAATGTCAGAGCTATCTCTGACTGGATCAGCAACATACTCAGCAATCTTGGTTTGGACTATACAACTAGTGCTGAAGCCTCAATCTCTAAAGACTTGACCCCTGGCATTATGAAAAGTGTGGTAGAAACTCGAACGGCTCTGAGAGATGTACTTAGAGACCCTGAACTCAAGTCTGAACTTTCAAAGGCGGTTAAAACTCGCATCTTCACAGTGCTTGATCACTGGAGGGATGTATCCTTGAAAGCAGCTGGGATTTCACTACAAGATACCAAAGATTCTAGCTCGTGGTATCTAATCTAATCATCACACTGTTATAATACCGCGTTCAACTTTGGTTGTGTTATTATCCATGACGAACATAAACAGTTACTACTCCAAGTAGTAATACAGAGTACAGAGTGTTGTAACACAATATCCAACGTATTGTTGTGATTAGTACTGCAACTGGTATTATCTTACGATAGATGTAAGTATCTGACACTATTCAATCTGATAGATACTATTAAGGTTTCGAATAGAGTCATAATTGGTATTAGCAAGTAATATTTGAATATTGTAGTTGATATTAGAAGTTATTAATGTCTGGATTCTGAGGTCGTGATTTATGCTGGAAGATACTGGTGCTGGAAAATACTGGTGCTGGAAAATACTGGTGCTGGAAAATACTGGTGCTGGAAAATATTATATGTTGGTATTAGTAATAGCTACTGCTGGTGACTCTTTCTGTTTAAGTTGCAAGTTTAACTTGCAACTCTAAAATTTGGAGTAAACAACCTTTAAACATTAAATCTGTCAACTAGTTGACAGATCAAAGAACTATCAAATATGTTGGATGGTGTGTCAAATCTGTTAGACTCTATAGAGAGGGATCTTGAGACCAATACAACAGTGTCATACTCACAGAGTATACTACTTTTTTCTGTTACTCAAAGTAACAGATACAAAACTACCAAGATTAACCACATAATAGATTTGAGGTAAGACTTTGTTTTACCTCAAATCTAGTATAACGTCCAAACAGACAAACAAAATCCTTCACTCACACTCCCACATCTTACGCTCAGACCTCTTCGCCTTGGTAATAAGATTACCATCCTTGTCATAGAAGCTAGTCTCGAAGCGTCGTCTAAGGTTGTAATGGATCTGGTACTTTTTGATACCAGTTTCATAGTAACCCTCTTGCCAACCATCCTCACTACCACAGCAGTAGTTGTGTTGAAATTTTAGTTGGCCATTAGACCACCACGCTTTTGTAATACCGTGTAAGGAACCGTGATTATAGTTGCTTTCGCGCCCCAGTGTACCGTCAACGTACCAATATTTAGAAATACCATGCTTCTTGCCATTACAATAAGTCTCCTCACTTGCTAACTTCTGTTCCTCATCGTCTTGACTATTATAGTATGAACTAAAGATTCCGTCCGGTTTGTTGTAACGTCTTGGCCACACGTAGTGGATCTTGCCTGACGCATACCACTGTCGCTCTACACCATGTAAGTCATACATAGTAGTTGAGTTAGAGTACTTTGATGTGATTGAGTGCAACTTATCAGAGATCACATATATATGGTGACCATATCTTCGGCTATCATAGATGTGACTGTATATGTCAAAGTCTCTGTTCTTATTGCGCTTCAACCACTTATCAAAGAAGTCTCCACTCATGATCAGTTGCTCGGGCAGTAGTTGATAAGGGGTTCTAAGGTAAATTTCTTCACGTAGATCATTACTGAGGTCAGTGATATCTATCCTTGTCTTGTGAGGATCAAATGAGCCACACTTACTAACCGGATCATCATTGTTATGAACTGACCAGTTAAGTAGTAGTTCATTCACAAGCAGGAGGAAGTAGTCCTTGTCCTCTAGGAAGTGGCACAGTTGTAGACAGCGTTTGAAAGGTTTTACTTCTATATGGAAGAACTGTAAGTAGCGTACGTAGGCATCAAACGTATCATTATACTGTGGAGGGAAGATGACAGTGTTATCTTCCCTCCCGTCGTTGACACTAGCACTGCAGTCGGCCAGCAGATTCCTGAAAAACACACTAGACATCAAGCGACTTCTTATCACAGACACCTCAATGACTTGTTTAACGCTATTATTACTACTACTACTAGAGTTACCACCATCACAGTTGTAGTCAGGAGCAAGTTTTATCAACTTGACTTCAAGTACCTTATCTAACATTTCTACTGCGTGCTGACGAGATTGTAGTAATCACTTTCTGTATTGAGCGTAAGTCTCGTTAGCAAATAGGATTGTTGCTAACTAACTAAAATGTCTTGCAGCTATATGAATGGAGGAAGGAAAGGAGGAGGAAGTTCGTACTGTTAGCAAAAGAGCACTGTGTCGAGCTTATCGTATGAGTGAGAGAGATTCATAAGCCAAAATGTTGGTGCTAACAAGTTGTCTGATGACGAGATACTGAGGTTAGTAGCTGACTGTGATCTCTATATACCACCTGCAATTCTCAATCACCTCTTTGGTGCCTACCCAAGTATTACCAGTCAGCTGTTTACGATCTTCACTACAACTAACGAGTATCGTTCTGGGGCTGAGACTCTTGCCATCGTTGGTCAGTACCTAAGTGTGAATCACCTCATAGTACATATTGATGAGGTCAATGCTTACAAGAGAGCTGCTATCCTCTGGAACAGTCTAGTAAGACAGACCTTAACACCAGCTAGTCAAGAGGACAGAGACGAGCTAAAAGACTGTTATCTGCGTTATAACCATGAGTGGCAACTACTCTTTAAGGTATTGGATAATTGTGGTGGTCGTCCGCAGCACTACGATGGATGGTTCCTACGTAACATTCCTCTCTATCCTAGTGAGCGACACATTGACATCTGTGCTGATTTCAGACAGCGCAGCTACGTTGATACACATGTCAATGCTTTACCTGAAGACCTCAAACAGTATGTGACCTCTAGATAGTGGAATAGGTACTGGCTCAACCCTAAATAGTAAGCCTAGCAAAAATAAGCTACTTCACGATGAAGTAGAATGTAGAACCACACAACATCTTCTTGCTAAGATATGCTAAAGTTAAGTAGTTTGAGGTGTTATAACCGTATCGATTATCTCTTGGTCTCTGGATAAGATCTCAAGTACTCATAGTTATGTGATGTGATGTAAATGATGCTGAGCGAGACTATCAGGATAAGAGATTAACATTATAACTCACAACAAGGTTGTTAACCATTATACTTGCGACTACTAAGGCAACCATAAGAAAAATTATGAGCTTAGCTCATAAGCAGGATACTGCCACAGATTCCAAACTGCATTTTTATTTCCCAGGTAAACTCGAACAAAAAGTTTGAAAAAGAGGATGGTAACAGTAAGAGATGCAACCTATCAACTGTTAAGGGAGTTAGATATCAAGTATATTTTTGGTAACCCTGGTTCCACCGAGGAGACCTTCCTCAAGAACTTTCCAGCTGACTTCTGTTACATTTTGTGTCTGCAGGAGGCTTCCGTGGTGGCTATGGCAGATGGTTTTATCCAAGCTTGGTTTGGAACACACATAACAGATAGGGTGAATGCTATGGTTAATGTTCATACCTCTGGAGGTATGGGTAATGCTATGGGAGCTATCATTACCGCCTATCAGAATAAAACTCCGCTCATCATCACAGCTGGCCAACAAACAAGAGAGATGTTGTTGATTGAGCCATTTCTGACTAACGTCAACGCTGTAGAGCTGCCAGGTAGGTGGGTTAAGTGGTCTTATGAGCCCACTAAACCACAGGATATTCCGGCTGTCTTTATGCGAGCTGTTTCAAGTGCTATTCAACCTCCCATGGGACCGGTCTTCCTATCTTTTCCCTTAGATGACTGGGAGAAGGAAGCGACTGATCTGTTGCCGGTTAGAACAGTTAGCACTAGAGTCTCACCTGACCCAGACAGGATGAAGCAGTTTGCTAACATGATTTTGGGTGCTTCCAATCCTCTACTGATCTATGGTGATGCTCTAGGTAAAAGTTTTAACTGGTACAAGGGTATTAAGTTAGCTGAAGTGCTACAAGCTCCAGTTTATACGGCACCCTGGTCATCTAAAGTACCCTTTCCCGAAGATCATCCACTCAATTTGGGAATCCTTCCATCTACCATGTCTACTCTAGCTGAGAGGCTTGAAGGCTACGATGTTGTACTTGTGCTCGGCGCACCTGTCTTTCGCTACTACCCTTACCAAGTAGGTAGCTATCTTCCAGAGGGAACATCTTTACTCCAGGTCTCAAACGATCCCTCAGAGTTAGCACGCGCTCCGGTCGGTGATGGCTTACTCAGTGACATAGGCCTGTTCGTCGATCAACTCCTTGAAATACTAGAGAAAGAGGGTTTAACTTGGAACGAGATGGAAAGGGGTGTGGTTCAGCCACCAGCTAAGGTTTCTCATGATAGGCGCTTGACACCCTCCCAAGTTTTCGCCTCTCTGAACTATATCCTTCCTAAAAACCTAATAATTGTTGAAGAGACACCTTCTAATGCAGCAGATATCCATCTATATTTACCCACCACTGAGCCAGACTCCTTCTATAGCTCGGCTAGTGGTATTCTTGGTTGGGGTTTGCCTGCTGCTATTGGTGTGGCCCTAGCTCAGCACGAAATGGGTAGCGGACGACCGGTCTTGGCTATTATTGGCGATGGTTCATTCCAATACTCAATTCAGTCTATCTGGACAGCTTGCCAACAGAAGTTAGCGATGTTAATCCTCGTACTACGCAATGAGGAGTATGCTATCCTAAAAGCCTTTGCTGACTTCGAAGATACACCTGGTGTACCAGGTCTAGATTTACCTGGCATTGACATTGTTAGTCTGGCTAAGGGTTATGGGTGTCACAGCTATAAAGTCAATGACTTACAGACTCTACAGCAGCATGCTGCTAACGCTTGGTTACTTGATAAACCTACTGTGTTAGAGGTTATTATCACTAAAGAGATTCCACCTCTCCTCTAGTCCTTATATTTGTTGTTTACAACTTGGAGTTGTAAAATCTATTGTTACTATCACAGTATCTTGTGTGTTGTTCCAAATAAAGTAACTACTACTACTACTACTACTACTACGGATTCCGAGCTGGCCTTTCAGCGAGTAGCCAAAGTGTTCTAGTCTCCATCATCATGATAACAGTTATCATTGATGTGATATCAATTACAACACTATGTTGTAATAATAAAGTCGTTACTGACAAAGTTAGTAATGTCACATCGTAACCATTAACCATTAGGCCTGCTAATAGTTAAGTTCTCTAGTTGATATGCCTTTGGTCTTGTAGTATTGCAATACTGTAGTGTTATAGTATTGCAATACTGTAGTGTTATAGTATTGCAGTGTTGTAATTACAACATTGTGTTGTAATTTTAGTTTTATCAGTTACCCATTCCCTCCCTCGTTAGCTGTCAGTGTGGCCAAGACAAGTCTTATCCATTGTTAACTGATCTAGCCCACTCTTCTGTTCACAACACCTCGTCGACACAGTATCTAGGGTACTGTAATTACTAAATGTAGTAAGCTACCAGATTTAAGTGGCTAATAAGTACATTATCAGAGGTAACTTATCTGTGCTATTCTAGTGTCAATGATGTACTTATGGAAGACTTGACATCAGAGGTCAAAACCATGTTCTCTGAACAAGTGTTTGATACGTTTAAGGTTTCTGAGATCAAAAGTTGCTCCGTACATAATCTGTTCTAGCTTGTCAAGCTCATAGTGGGTTAGTCTCGGCAGCAGTGTTCTGATTGTAAAGGCTGCAGCTTCATTAGCTGCGCGAGCAATACACAACTGTGACACCCTAGGGGTATCCACAAAATTACTATCTTGATCATGGTGTAACTACTTAGTAGTTACGTGTAGTTAACGGTTGTACCATATTAGACATGAGGTATTCGAGGTTTTTACCTCAACTATCTATTACATCACGTTACACTAAAAGTGTAGCTTATATTACTACTATAGTCTACAAACTGTGTGGTCACACAAATATTCGTCATCAATCACAATCTTAGAAGTCTACAATTTTCGCTTGTAAAAGATGGACCTAGATGGATAACAATAGTAATAACTATAACAATAGTAATAACTATAACAATAGTAATAACTATAACAATAGTAATAACTATAACAATAGTAATAATAATAATATTGCTCGTTACATCTTGAAATTGCGCTAGATATTATGTTTGGCTAGATCAGTAACAGTTATAGCTTGAAGCTATAACAGGTCTCATAGATAGTTATAGATTAGAGTTGTAATACTAACATGTTTAGACTATACTGACTATAACTTGTAGTCTAAACTCTGTCAGAGACTTTGCAACAGTAGTGAGGTTAGAAACCAAACTTTAACGTTAACTTGTTAGAATAACTCTTAACTCTTGAACCTATCACTGATAACAACCACACTTCATGAGGAATCCTGATGACTATCAAACTAAGTTGGAACTTGAAGTTCCAACAACAGCAGCAGCAACTTCGTTACTTCTTCTTTTTGTTCTTGGCGGCTGAAGCCTTCTGCTCCTCCAACCTCTTCTTCTCTTCCTCCTTGCGCTTCTTCTCACGCTGAAGTCGCACCTTCTCAGCCTCAGCCTTACGGAACTTCTCAGCCTCAGCTAGCTGTTCAGCAGTCGGACCACTGTAAGGCTGGTCGCGAGCGGCCACCACTGGTAGAGCTGTAGCAGTAATTGCACTGCTGGACTGCTCCAACACTGACAGGTCAATCTTGCCTCGTTCAGCCAGTAGGTCACGTACGTAGCTGACAACTACCCTGAAACTGGTCATGTCCTCACTGTCGACAAAGCTAGTGAATCTGCCACTGCCACAGTGGCAACTGAACTGTTGAACTTCATCCAATTCACTCAGCAGTGTAGCATAGCGGAAGGTAGAGCTCAGGCATTTAACACAGTGCTTCTTGTGCAATTTCAGACCATCGTCGAGGAAGATCTTGTTGCAGAATTCCGTCTCGCCTTTTTCGGCGGCCAACTTCTCACACGCCTCAACAAAGAATTGGTTGAGGTAGTTGATAATGGCTTTGTGAATGCTATACGTCATCCACATCTCAAAGGTCTCATTGTAAAAGGTAAAATTCTCGTTATACCCAACAATTCCATTGTTAGGTACGACAACTCTCTTATCCTCATCGTCGTCTCGTTTACTCCCGCTTCGCGGGAGCAGACAGGAATCGTATTGCGGCGCAAAGAGAGCGAAGGCTGACCTGCGCACCTCCTTTCCGGTGATGATCTGCAGGCGCAAGCCGCGAGGGATCCAACTGTCAAACTCCACCCCAATCGGACACTGCTTGAGGTAGAGGTCAAGAGGTACACGATGCTGGCTGGCATCAAACTTCTTGTAGCCGCTCTCTTTGGTTGATGTGTTGCGCTTGCCGACGTAGACGTGCAGCTCGTCCTCCTTGCGCTGCTTGTGCAGCAGCGACTGATAATTCTTGAGCTCCAGGTAGCTGGCGATCTCAAGTTCAGTGGCTGACTTGCCAACATTCAAGGCCTTGAACTTCTTAACTGGCACCTTCAGAAGTTCCAGCAGCTCCTTCTTGTGGTTAGTCCACAGCAGGCCGATGAACTTGCCATAGACGCCAAAGATCTCAGCACAACCCCTGGAGTTAGGTTTGTAGCCGTAGTCATCATAGTGATTAATTTGAAGCTTCAGCTGCTCGTACATCACTGAGTCTAGTAGACCCAGATTGGAAGTCAGCAGTGGGGTCACCTGGCAGTCAACCATCGCCTTCATGGTACTGCTGCGACTGGCATGCCTGCTGATGGCCTCCCTAGCCAGCTCAGCCAGCGATGGGATGGTGACTCGATAATGATATCTGATACTTCCTTCCATTATGTTTGTGGTGGTAACTGTTAAGCTCGGCGTGAGGGTGACAGTCAGTCAACTTCTCAGTGTAATGTTGAAACCAACCACGTTTGTGTTATAGGTTAGTAATTTTTCATTTTTATATGGGAGTGTTATCAGTCAGGGTTAGTGGTGAGGATGTTAGTTGTGTAGCTATAGACGTTATATGATGATAATTAGTAAATTTGTTATAGTAGTAAGCTTACTGACTGTCAGTAGCTAAAGGTAAGAAAAATTAATTGTTAAGTGTTTGGATGACAACAGAATCAGCTACTGCTGGTAGTAGTGATTGTCATTAGGTATTGTTATGAAATGTGTAAGAGAGAAACAGAGAGGTAATTGTTTCAACCAGTGTTGACTAGGTCAACACCATACCTATTTCTTGGGGAAGTTATTTCTTCCACTCATGAGACAGCTAGTGGTAACTGTTGTAGTTGCTGCAGATGTTGCAGTTGCTTAAGTAACTACAACGAATCTGGGGTAGTCTCTAAACTATCTTAGGAGATGAAAGTAGTATTGTACTAAACAATATTGTTGATTACTAACAATATCGAGTCTTATTAGGATCTCGCCATGTTACTATACAATATAGTAACATTACTTTCGTAATAGAGTATTTTCTTAAGCAGGTTCGTATGCTCATATGTGTGTTCTCATATGTGCCTAACTGACAATCCAGTAGCATGCAGAGAAGAACATACGCCACGCTGTTCTCTGAGCTGACCAGAGATTCTGGTTACCTTTAATGACTACTTGGTACGCGAACATGAGCTGGATCAGTAGCAGTAGAGGAAGACCGAGAAAGGTAGTGAGGGTGATAAAGGTAATGACAGTGTGGGGTGCCTCGACCCCTTCATAATCGTAACTCATGTCTTCCTGGGCTGTTTCCAAGCAACGGTTGTAACCCCAGCCAGTTTCAACATTGAGAATACACGCATTAGTTCTCACCTCCATGCCTCGCTTGAAATTCCACCACAGATGTTCGAGGTCAAACACCAGATAGAGGGTTGCCAAGAAGATGACAAGGTTTCGCATCATGAAACGACGCACACTTACAGTGTTTGGAGACGATGTGTTATTATCAACATCCTTCAAGTACCACATAAAGCGGTTACCTAAGATAACAGTCAGTATGTAGTACTCGATTGGAGTGTTAAAGAAGGTAAGAGGTATACAGCATATACCGCCAACAAGAAGAGATGGTAGATTGAACGCCGCCCAATAACCAATCAGAGTGTCCATAGTTAAAGTTCAGCTAGAGAGAGAGACAGAAGTCTGTAAAATTTAGCAGACTGAGGTGTTTCGAATAATGCATGAATTCTTTATTAACTTTTCATATTTTGTGATACACACAACCTCCGGAATTAGCGGTTATCCACTAGGTAAAATTTTAGCACTATCCACACACCAAGCTAACTGTGTAATGGCAGAAGTAGTTATAAAATATATTCTAACACGCATCTATCATACCTTCTAACACGCATCTATCATACCTTCTAACACGCATCTATCATACCTTCTAACACGTATCTATCATACCTTCTAACACGTATCTATCATACCTTCTGACATGCCAGCTAGCTGGCATGTTTGATAGCTGGCATGTCAGAGCCATGTCAGAAGCGTGTAAAAGAGGTAAGACCCCGTTTTACCTCAGCTGTGTATATTAACATAAGCTTTTGTCTCTAACTGTGGTACATCAGATATCGCTGAGACCTTGATTACAAGCCTAGTTTGTAATAGCACATCTACTTAGGTGAAAGTTGAGAGACCTAATTTTAGCCTCTATCAAGGGAGGGAAGTTGAGGTTAAAATTCAGTTGGTATAAAAACGCACACCCCCAACCATGCTAATTTTGGCCACTGTAGTGGGGGTTTCGACCCTGACAGCTGCAGCCTATCACTACTATTTCAAGCAGCCAGCAGTAACTGAGGTTGAGCTTGAGGACATGAAGCACAACAAGCACCTACTTCATCAGCTCAGAACCTCTATTAGAGATTGTCTATCTCAGGCTGGAAGTCACGATGATCAAGTTAGAGGTTACGACTGCCAACTCGTAACACAGCTGTTAACTAGCAAGTTCCCAGACTTCAGTATCTACACAGTTAAGGATGTAAAGTTGCTGACTAACAAAGATGTTGTGACTCACCACTTCTGGTTGAAGGTTACTGAGACTGGTGACATCACCGG
>Ga0302309_10002828_pt1 | contig 14031 bp, 7 predicted proteins | sample III_Palsa_N1_1_FD_200453 | JGI IMG/M metagenome (GOLD analysis project Ga0302309, IMG submission 200453) | Peat permafrost microbial communities from Stordalen Mire near Abisko, Sweden - III_Palsa_N1_1 | ecosystem: Environmental > Terrestrial > Soil > Palsa > Peat permafrost | place: Sweden... | reverse complement strand
ATCAGGGTGACTTTAGCCAAAATGACGAATTCCCTGCTTCCGCCAAACATCTGCCTTGCCTGTTTGTAACGTATATGATTTTAAACGATTTAATTGTGCTTAAAAAAATATCCATATTCATACCGCTCATTTGCCTCGTTATAACTGTGCAGGCACAAAGCCAGCATCGCTATAAAGACCTTATTTTTAAGGATGTTACCGTTACTGCCGACCAAAGCTATAACCCCAACGCTGCTAAAGACGAAAAAAAGGCCTATTTGTTTGACCTTTACCAGCCCAAAGGTGATGATGCTATGCACCGCCCATTAATTATCTGGATGCATGGCGGCGGCTTTAAATTTGGGTCGAAAACAGCTAAGGGGATAAAACTGTGGAGCACTACCTTCGCGCAACGTGGCTATGTTTGCGCGGCTATAAATTATCGCCTAAGCAAAAAAAATCCGCTGTTTCATTTTGATGAATTGCAGAAGAGCAGTTATTATGCCGTGCAGGATGTTAAAATAGCAATTGAATATTTTAAAAGAAACGCTGTACGTTACCATATTGACCCAAACAGGATTATACTGGCAGGCAATTCGGCAGGAGGGATGATTGCCTTACAGGCCGCCTACAGCAGCAATGCCGAGCTGGCAAATATGGCGGGCTTATCTGCTGATACCGCCGCTATTAACAAACCGCGCGAACGTGTTAAAGTAGCTGCTATTATCAATTTCTGGGGTGCTATATATGATTTAAACTGGCTTAAAAACGCCAATGTACCCATTGTGAGTGTATTAGGCAGCAATGATGGTATTGTTCCGCCTACGCATAAAAGCGCGCCTTTGTATGGCGGCGAGGATATCCATGTTAAAGCCGATGCACTGGGCATACCTAATAAATTAAAGATTTTTGAAGGTTATTCGCACGAACTGCAAAAGCATTTCGACCCGATTTTCCCGGTAGGCAGCAAAACCAAAACCCGCTGGCTGGAAGCAGGGCAGTTTTCGGCTGATTTTTTGTATGATGTGTTTTATAAATAACCACATTGTCATTTCGACGAGCAAGCGGAGGCTGTGCTTAGCGCGAGGAGAAAACTTTTCGACATGCAATGTAGGCGATATGCAGCTTCGAAAAGTTTTCTCACCCGTGCCACAGCACAGCCCCACGCCACGGGTTCGAAATGACATTGTCTTTTAGACCCTTGAATTAAACATTTTACTCCATTTACTGTTATCCAATTAAATCACCCTAAATAAATCATTAATGAAATATTTAAAAATAACTTTTGTATTACTGCTTTTAGCAGGCAGTATACAATTTGCAAGCGCACAACTGCCACCACCTCCGCCGCCGCACCCGCCATTACATATCAGGTTATATCACAGGAGGGTACATCACAGGTATTACAGGAGGCATCACCACAGTACATTAAGGCTACACATACATTTACCGCCACCGCCACCACATCCGCCGCATCCATAACGTAAAAAAGCCGCCCTTACATTAGTAAGGAGCGGCTTTTGTTGTTTAGTGATTAGGGTTTGTTATTGATAAACTCTTATATAATCAACCTGCAGGGTTGCGCTGGTAAAGTTCGGGTCGATAGTGCCGCCAAAGTTACCGCCCATTGCCAAATCGAAAATAAAGAAGAAGTTGGCATTAAAAGGCAGCGCACTTGAGTTTTGAACGCTTTGGAACAATACATTATCTACATATAAATTCACTGTAGCAGCATTCCACACCAGTGAATAGATATGGAATTGTGTGGTAGCATCGGCAATAGTTATGGTGGCGCCATTACCGTTGGCACCTGAGTGGCCGGGGTAATGTAATGTACCATAAATTTTATTTAACTCGCTGCCGCGTTGTTCCATCATATCAATTTCGCCGCAGGCAGGCCATGGGTCGGTATCAACATCGGCGCCAAGCATCCATAATGCAGGCCAGGTACCTAAGCCTGCGGGCAGCATAGCCCTTATATCAACCCTGCCATAGGTAAAGTTAAACTTACCTTTGGTTAGCATCCTTGCCGATGTATACGCGCTACCGTCATACGCCTCTTTTAAAGCTGTAATCTTCAATATACCGCCCTGTACAATAACATTAACAGGCCGGTCTGTATAATATTCGGCTTCATTATTGCCCCATCCGCCTCCGCCGAGGTCGTAGCCCCACTTACTGGGGTCGGGTGCGCCATCGGTGTTAAACTCGTCCGAAAATATCAGGCTCATTTTTACCGCAATGGTTACCGTAGTACTTGCCGAAATAGTTTCGCCACCGGCGCTTTTGGCAATCACATTGATGGTGTACGTGCCCGATGCCGGGTATTTGTAAGTAACCTTACCCGAAGCTACCGTTTGGATGATGCCATTGCCATAATCTATATCATAGCTCACTGCATTTGTTGCCGTGGCGGTAATGGTTACATTTCCGCTGCTATCTACCGACGCCACTGCCTGTACCGTTAAATTGGTAGGTGGCGTATTTGGCGTTACCGCACTTTTTGACTTGCTGCACGCAATCAGAAAGAAACTTAATAAAATTACCCCTTTGATATACTTTGTCATAATTAAGATGTTGTTGTTTTATAACCGGCAAATACGATTATACAACCTATTTGCCGGTTTTGTTATGTTTATTGTGCTTTTAATATTTGGTACCATGCGTTACCGTCGGCACCAATATCGCGTAATTCCATGGTGGTTGCCGTAAGTGTCAGTATTTCGTAAGTTGTAGCGCCGGTGCCAAAAGCTATAAGGCCCGAACCCGGTACACTAACTTGTAAACCTGTACCACCCGAATTACTTGCGCCCGCAAACATATCGGCACCTATGCTTATGGTTTGTGTACCGCCGGTACTTACTGTATAGCAGCCATCGCCATTCCCTGGTTGCCCGTAATAGGTTGTTGAGGCGCTGATTAAGAACGAGCTTGCATTGTTATCATTCATAGTAATGCTGTTTGCACCACTTTGGTTAAAGGTAACAATACCCGAGTAAGCACAAGGGTACGAAGCTTTATCTTCCGGCGGGGCCGAATAGTAATCGGGCGTAAAGTCTGTTGATGGACCAACACCAAAATGGCCCGGCATATCCTTGGCTACCACCCAGTTTTTAGATGAGCCGTTGGTTAAATCGGCTAAAGTTGCCGCCGGTATCTGGTACTGATACAAAACTTTGATTTGTTTTACCGCAGTTGTTGTTGCGCCGCCGGTGCCAATAGCATTAACAGTAACCGTGTACGTTGTTGTATCGGTTGAACTTACATACGTTTCTGAAGCCTGCCCGGTTGTTGTTAATACGGAATCGCCGGTGCTGTTGCCGAAATATATTTTATAGGCAAGGGCATTGGTTGCAGTAACGTTAATGGTAACCTTGCCCGTACCGTCGCCGGTGGGGTTGGCAGCCGTTGCGCCCTGTATAGTTGCCGTAATTACAACATTTGTAGGGGTTTTTATTTGCCCGAACGTATAGTTTGTTTTTTGACAGGCGCCAAAAAGCATTGGCGCTGCAAATACAAACAATAGTATATAATTGAAATGTTTTTTCATGTTTTTACTATTTAATTGGTTATAAAAGAATTACGTTATCCCAATAAAACACAGAACCTGTTCCCGTATTTCCAAAATCGAAGAAAATGGTTGCCAAATCATACGTATTAGCCGGGTTAAATGCCGGTGTGCCCGATGCGTTCTGTGTAAAATCAAAGGTTAAAGTTTCCCATTGATTTGCCTTGGTTGTAAGCACATCTGTTTCAACGGATAAACCGTTATTTGGGTTTGCATGACTGTCCAGTTTCAGCTTAACATCTATACCGACTGCAGGCGAGTAAACCATAACCGTCATCTTCATGTGGTTTGCGCTTAATGCCACAGGCGTTGCAAAGCCAAGCCCATCTGGCGTACCCAATGTAGTGCCCGCGTAACTTAGCGCGCCAACATTTTTTGTCGACTGCATAACGTGGTTGCTGGCATTGGCAGGGTCTGCAACAATTACTGAACTATTGCCGGCAAAATCAACCACAGTATAATTAACAGTAGGGTCGTCAAATGTAACCGGTAAGTTTATTTGCGATAGGGCAGCCGGGGCAGCCATTTGCATATTATCCCAATAGAAGGTTGAGCCGGTGCCTACATTTCCAAAATCGAAGAATATCGAGGCTAAATCATAGGTGTTGGCCGGGTTAAACGCGCCTGTGCCTGCAGCCGGTTTACTAAAATCAAACGTCAGCGTTTCCCACTGGTTAACCTTTGTGGTAAGCACATCTGTTTCAACTGATAAACCAACATTAGGGTTTGCATGGTTATCCAGTTTTAACTTAACATCCAAACCTGCGGCAGGCGAGTACACCATTACCGTCATCTTCATATTTGATGAACTGATAGGAATAGGTGTTGCAAAACCGTTTGTTGTACCAACAGTGGTACCTGCATAAGTTTGCGCGCCCACTGTTTTAATTGATTGCATTACATGGTTGCTGGCATTGGTAGGGTCGGCCACTAAGGTGGAAACATTACCGCCAAAATCAGTCATGGTATAATCAACCGTCGAAACATCAAAAGTAACCGGCAAATTAATTTGTGTTAATGCAGCCGCTGCCATTTGCACGTTGTCAAAGTAATAGGTTGCGCCGTTGCCTGTGTTATTAAAGTCGAAGAAAATCGAAGCCAAATCATAGGTATTGGCCGGGTTAAACGCCCCTGTACCTGCAGCTGGTTTACTAAAATCAAACGTCAGCGTTTCCCACTGGTTAACCTTTGTGGTAAGTACATCCGTTTCAACTGATAAACCAACATTCGGATTGGCATGGTTGTCCAGTTTCAGCTTAACATCTATACCTGCCTTTGGTGAGTATACCATTACCGTCATTTTCAAATTTAACGCGTTAATTGGAACAGGTGTAGCAAAACCAAGCGCTGTGCCTATGGTTACACCCGCGTAGGTTGCTGCGCCGGTAGTTTTAACCGTTTGCATTACATGATTGCTGGCATTGGTAGGATCTACAACTAAGGTAGAAACTTCACCGCCAAAGTCAGACATGGTATAGTCTGTATTTGGGTCATCAAAAGTAACCGGCAAATTAATTTGCTTGCCCACTTTAATAGTATCCAAAAACTGTGAAGTTTCGGCACCGCCGCTTAATGCAACTACGGTTATTACATAAGTACCTGCATTAGCATAAGTATGAGTTACAGCCTGGCCTTCCAAAGCGTTGGTATAAGGCTGTGGCGTAAAGCTGGTCGAGTCGCCGTAATACACTTTAAAAAAGGTAGCATACTGTGCAGTTGCAGTTACACTTACGGTTACACCGCTGGTGGTTACTTTAACCGCAAGGTCCTTAGGTGCCAAAAACGATACAACTAATGTTTGGGTTAAAGTAGCTGTGCCGCCTTTAATATCGTGGGCAACCACTTTTACCTGGTAACTGCCCTCGGCGTAAATATGGGTGGTGTTTTTACCTGCTGCAACATGGGCAACCGAGGTTGAACTTGCATCGCCATAGTATATGTCGAATGATACTGCGCCAGACCCTCCGGGGGTAATAGTTACCAGGCCGGTATTGTCGTGCGTTATATCAAACATAACAGATACATTGCTGGCCGATGACGCACCTTTCGCGAATGACGTATCCTCGCTAAATTGATCTTTTCTACATCCCGCTGCTATGCAGATAGGGAGTATAAAAAGTGTGATATATTTTAATATTTTCATAATGATTTATTTTTGAATAAATATTAATAATGAGGGTTTTGAGGGAGGCCCGAAACGTTAACTTCTTCCTGCGGAATTGGGAAAACTTCGTTTTTGCCAACTATAAACCCGGGTATCGTGGTGCCTGCTAATCCTGTTCTCACTAAATCAAAAAAGCGTTCGCCTTCCATCGCCAATTCTAACCTTCGTTCGTTTAAAATTGATGTATATAAAGCTGTACCGGTAGTGGTAATATCATGGCTGGCATCAGTTACCTCAAAAGCGCGCCTGCGTACCATATTTAAATAAAGCTGCGCTTTGGTGTCATCGGGCGAGGTGCTCCTGTTATAAGCCTCTGCAGCCATTAACAGCACATCAGCATAGCGGATGGTACGGTAATTGTTTGCATAATTTAACTCAGGCTGCCCGCTGGTTTGGCCTATAAGCGGCTGATACTTTTTGTTGTAATAACCTGTATTTTCATAAGGCGCTACTTCGTAAGTAATATTAAACTGCGGGTTGGCTGTAACGTAGGCTGCTACATCAAAACAAGTTGCTTCCCTGCGCTGGTCGCCATCTTCATAAGCATTATATAAATCTGCCGTTGGTAAACCGGTGCTCCAGCCTGCCGCGTAAGGCATTCCGTTGGTACCGGCCATTTCCCTAACACCAAATTGCTGTACTGCATAGTTGCCCTGGCCCTGGAACGGGTTTGACCATTGGTAATAAGGCGAAGTATTGGTGTACTGAATTTCAAATACAGATTCGGGCCCGTTTTCGCCTGATGGCGCGAAAATCGAATCAACTTTAGGCACCAAAGTAAAGGCATTAGCGTCAATTACGCTTTGCAATACAGTGGCTGCATCCGAGTATTTCTTTTCATACAAATAAACTTTACCAAGCAATGCTTCGGCAGCGTATTTGGTAGCACGCCCTTGTTGTAACTGAACAGTTGGCAAAACAGAGATGGCTTTATTTAAATCCGCTTCAATTTGCGCGTAAACCTGGGCAGGGGTAGCCCTTGTCAAGGTGCCCGAGCTGGCAAAATCCAAACGTTTATCGGTAAATAACGGCACGCCGCCAAACAATTTTACCAGAGTGAAATAATAAAATGCCCTTAAAAAGTAAACTTCGCCATACATTTCATCCTTGCCGGGGAAGTTTATTTGCTGCCCTGCAGGGTTTGTTATTTCGTATTCTGTTAAATAATTGGCCCTGTTTACACCTTCGTAAGCATATTGCCATAAGCCGGTTAGCGTACTGTTTGTTGCGGTAACCTTATACTGGTCAACCTGTTGTAAATCCAACACGTCTGATGCGCTTTCGCCGCCGGCTACCGAGTTATCCGAAGCAACATCGCCTATTTGCACTAACTGGTTTAACCATTGCAGGGGAGTGTAAACACTTATCTCCATGGTTTGATAATCAGTTTGCGATGCCAGGTAGGTTTGCGCAGATACGGTATAAGAGTCCTGTGGGCTGTATGCTACGAATTTTTTGCAGGATGCAACTAATCCTATTGCACCTATTGCGCTAAACGCAACTGCTATTTTTAAATATTTTTTCATTTCAGTTTTTTTTAGGATTAAAATTTAAAATCAAGGCCTAAAAGAAATATGCGTGTTTGCGGATAATACCCGTAGTCAACACCGCTGTTTAATATACCTCCCTGTCCATTTCCGCCTGATATTTCAGGATCGAGCCCTGAATATTTGGTAAATGTAAAGGCATTTTTAACCTGTGCATATATACGCAGGCTGGTATTTTGTCCTTTTAAAATAGATTTTGGAAGGGTGTATCCTAATTGTAAGTTTTTAATTTTTATGAATGATCCGTCTTCAATATACCTGTCCGAAACACGTGCGTTATCATTAGGGTCGGAAACGTTATATTCAGGGTATTCGGCATCATTGGTTGTACCTGGTCCGGTCCACCTGTCTAATATAGTAGAGGGTTTATTGGTAAACTCGGCGTTCCTATCCCAGGCTTTAAATATTTTATTGCCTTCGGATACATATACAAAAGATGTGAAATCAAAATGCATATAGGTAAGGTTTAAATTCCAACCTATTGTAAATTTAGGAAATGGGCTGCCCAAATCAGTTTGATCGGCGCTGGTAATTGAACCATCCTTATTTACATCCACATATTTTATGTCACCCGGCCTTGCGCCCGGCTGACTTGGAGAGCTGTTAATTTCGGCTTGTGTTTGAAACAATCCATCAGTTTTATAGCCGTAAAACTCGCCCGGCGCGTAACCTTTCTGGAATACGGTAGCTGTTTGAGTTTCTCCGTTAAAAAACGAACCGCCTGTTAAAAACGCGCTGTTATCGGCATTGGTAGCGGTTACTACACTTTTAAATGTGCTGAATGTTACCGATGTATTTACACCCAAACCCCCGAAACGGTCGGTATAATTAAATGTTGCATCAATACCCTTTGTACTTGTTGAGCCAATATTTGCAATTGATGGCGGAATTGTACCTAAGTACAATGATTGGGTTGGTAAAAACAATAAACCATCAACGTTTTTCTGGTACACGTCAAAATTGAAACCGAATTTTTGGCCAAGGTTTATATCAAAACCAATATCGGCTTGTTTGTCTCTTTCCCATGATTGTTTAGGATTGGCCAATGAGCCAATGGTTGAACCTGGATAAAATACATTGCCAAAATTGTAACCATTACTATTGCCAATAGTATTATAAGGGCCACCACTTACTATTGATGTTACCTGCGCGTTTGAAGCAGGAGAACTACCCGAAACACCGTAGCTACCTCTTAATTTAAAAAAGTTAATTAAATCTGATTTGAAGAAGTCTTCTTTGCTGACTACCCAACCCAAAGAGCCGGCAACAAAATTGGCGAATTTATTATCCGGCCCAAAAACCTGGTCGGCATCTTCACGATCGCTCACACCGGCTAAATATTTCTCCTTATAATCGTAGTTTAACCTGCCATAATAAGAAAGCCTTTTATCCGAATAAGAATAATAATACCCTGTTTGCGCATTTGTGTTGGTGGCCGAATTTACACCCGTTGCTGCTGTAAAATCAGCAAATTCCCACGAGTTAAATGGTACGTCCTGCCTTGAAGCACCTATTTCGTTGCCTGAAGACTGCTCCAGTGAAAAACCTGCAACTACCGAGAAGTGATGGTCGGTTTTGTAATTGAAGTTATAGTTAGCATAAGTTTCCCAGCTCCAGTTAAAGTTGGCATCGCGTACCGAGCTAACTGAGTTATGGTCGCCGGTTACTGTTGAGCCATCTGCATTCATGGTGTTATCAGAGTTTAGCAAGCCATAAAATACAAGTGGGGTAAATGTTTTGGCATTGGCGTTATAATCTGTATAGCCAAAGCGCGAGGTAAGGGTTAAATCTTTGATAATATCATATTGCAACTCAAACTTGCCATAAAGTTTATTGCCCAAGCTTTGGTTATAGGTATTAGCCAGGGTAGTTAAAGGGTTATGCACTTCCGATAGTTCCAGGTTGCTGAAACCATATTGACCTGTTGTGTTTGGCACTGTATTATTTACAGGTACTGTTGGGTCAAAATTTAGTGCTTCGCCTATGATACTGTTAAACGCGTTGGTTGCAACACCCTTAGAGTACATTGCAAGGGCGGTAGTATTAAAATTGAACTTAAGTTTTGAAGATAACTGGAAAGTTAAGTTAGCAGTAAAGTTATAACGGTTAAATGCCGATTTACTTGCGCCGCCAACTACCCCACCTTGTTCAACTGCTCCAGCTTCTAAAAAGTAGGTAACTTTATCAGAGCCGCCGGTTGCCGATAGGGCATAGTTTTGTAAAGGCGCGTTATGAAATATCTGGTCCTGCCAGTTGGTGCCTACACCCAAAGCGCTCAGGTTAGGGAATACAACGGGGCCGCCGGCTAATGTACTGCCTTCGTTAACAATGGCGCCAAATTCAGTAGCATTTAAAACAGGCACTTCTCTTGCCACCTGCTGCACGCCATAGCTGGAACTTAACCTGAACACAGTATTCTGGTTTACTTTACCGCTTTTTGTGGTTACCAAAATAACGCCGTTACCACCGTGTACACCATAAATGGCTGTCGCTGCGGCATCTTTTAATATATTTACCGATTCCACATCCATCGGGTTAAGCGCGTTAAAATCAACCAATGTTTGTTCAACACCGTCAATAACTACAAGCGGGTCGCTGTTATAATTTGATGGGATACCACGGATAAACACGGTAGGGGTAGCGCCCGGCGTACCGCTTTGAATAATATCAACACCCGATACCCTGCCTTGTATAGCGTCTTCTATACGTACAGCATTAACTTTTTCAATCTCCGGTGCTTTTAGCGTTGATATGGCGCTTGATACATTTTGTGTTTTTTGCGAGCCATAGCCCACAACCACCACGTCACTAAGCACTTTTGTGTCTTCCAGCAATACCACATCTATTCTGGTGCGGTTAACCACGGCTATTTGCTGGCTTACGTACCCGATAAATGAAAAAATAAGTGTTTTGTCGGGCGATGCGGTAATTGAATAATTACCGTTTGCATCGGTTGCTGTTGCATTGGTTGTACCCTTTATTGAAACGGATACCCCTTGTACTGCACTTCCGGAATTGTCGGTCACCTTGCCGCTAAGCTTAACGCTTTGGGCATATAACATCGAACATCCGGTAAATAGCAATAAAATGATTAAAGTAAATTTTCTTCTCATTGATAATAGTTTAAAAATTAGGTTAAATAGTTTTGGTTGGCCATAAAAAAGGCCATTAGTTTAGTACGGTTTATTTTACCATAGGCTAAATAATGTTTTAAGAAAATTGGTTATATAATTGGTTTATAAAAAGCTGTAGTACCCCTTATTAGGGCGTATTACATTACAAACATGAATATTAAAAATGGAATACACCTTATATATTGCCTACTACAAAAACTATACAACATGCATTAATTAGCTTTAAATCAGCAATTTTATACCGAATTTCACTACTACATCAAATTGTTTAGCTTTGTGTAATTATATATCAGCATTATATGCATAATAATATTTATAATTATACATCCGGTGAAATTGTGATGCTAAATCGCTTTTTTAATTGGATAATTTGTTAATTGTTATTTAAAAGAAATTAACCGACTGATTTTTCCGGCTATTATTTGTATCGCCGGCAATAAACCCTAAAGTGTTTGAAGCCTGTAAACAGGCAACCAATTATATCGTATTTTAAAAAACTGTAATATTTTAATGAAATATTTTTACCTGTTTATTTTCATTTTAATTGTTAGCGTTGCCGGTAAGGCGCAAAACCCTATTGGCTTACCTCAGATAAATAACTTTAGCGCTATCGACTATAAAGGCGGTAATCAAAACTGGGATATCCAACAGGATAAAGCGGGTATAATGTATTTTGCCAATAACGAGGGCCTGCTAACTTACAACGGGCAAAACTGGGCAATTTACCCCGTGCCGAGTAATACAGTAGTACGATCGGTTAAAATTGACAGCGATGGCAAAATTTATGTAGGCGCGCAAAATGATATGGGGTATTTTTATCCTAATCAAAAAGGCGTACTTAAATATACATCCTTAAAATACCTTATCCCCAAGGCCGATACTTCGTTTAATGATGTATGGAATATCTCCGTGTTTAATAACCGCATTTTTTTCAGGACCACAACTAAGGTATTCGAGCTGTTTAAGGGCAAAATAATCACCTTTAATTCAAGCCCCGGCTGGCTGTTTTTGGGCGATTGTGATAAACAGTTATTTGTACAGGAACGTACCGGCGAGCTGAAAATTTTTGAAGGGAATAACTGGAATACAATATGTGTTTTACCCAATAAGGCATTAGTTACCTCCATTGCACATTATGGCAAGGATACCTTATTAATAGCCACGCTTAAAGATGGCCTGTTTCTGTTAAGCGGAAATAAGTTGAGCAATATGGCTACCGGTGTTGATGATTTGCTAAAAAATGTACGCATAAATACGCTGCAAGCCATTGATGCCAATCTTTATGCCATAGGTTCGGCATTTAGCGGCTGTTTTATTGTTGATAGAAGGGGTAAACTGATTGAAAACCTGTCGAGCCTGCAAACGCTGCAAAAAAATAATGTGCGCAGCCTGTACCTGGACCATGATAAAAACATCTGGCTGGGGCTGGATGATGGTATCAGCTTTATCGCCTTTAACAGTGCCATCAAACAAATATATCCCGATGCCAACAAGCAATCATCTACCTACGCGGTGAGGGTTTTTAACCAAAAACTATACATAGGTACATCCGATGCTGTGTTTGCATTACCCATAAACCCCAATGTTAAGGACCTTAGTTACAGCAATGGCAGCTTTATCGAAGTAAAGAACACCAAAGGGCAGGTATGGAGCTTAAATGAAGTTGACGGCCACCTGCTTTTTGGAAACGAAGACGGGTCATATCTTATTAATGATTACGCGGCAAGCCAGCTGTATAATTATCCGGGTACCTGGTTGTTTCAGCCCTTATCGCTCAATAATCCATCGCCCAATATTATTGCCGGTACTTATGAGGGTTTGCACCTGCTTAGCTATACTAACGGAAGTTTTGTAGATAAAGCCCATATAGACGGCTTAGTGGAAACCTTAAGGTTTTTAGCAATTGATTATGTGCGAAATACGATATGGTCGTCGCACCCATATCGTGGCGTGTACAAAATCAACCTGACTGCTGATAACAAAAAAATTGCCGGTTATACCTTATATACACAGAAAGACGGCCTGCCATCTTCCCTGCATAACTACGTGTTTAATATTAAGGGGCGTAATGTGGTAGCCACCATTAACGGGATTTATGAGTATAACTATAAAACCAACCGTTTTGCACAGTCGCAATACTTTTACCCCATGTTTAAAAACAACGAGTTGCAATACTTAAACCAGGATAAAGATGGCAACATTTGGTTTATAGGCAATAAAAAAGTAGGCGTTATTGATTTTGATAAAAACCCCCGAAGTAAAGCGTTTTCAATTGTTTATTTCCCCGAACTTACTTCAAAAGTATTGGCGGGTTTTGAAAATATATACCCTTATGATGAAGAAAATATCTTTATTGGCTCTAACAAAGGCGTTTTTCACCTCAACTACAAACAATACCAAAGCACCCGTAACCAGCTAAACATTTTACTGGGCCAGGTTAAGGTAATAGGCGATAAAGACAGCGTAATTTTTGGCGGATATTTCAAAAAAGGCAACCTTATACAAGCTTCCCAGGATAAAGATTCTATACCATCTCTTCCTCATAGTTTTAACTCTTATCACTTCGAGTTTTCAACCACGCTGTTTGAGCAGCACAGCAATATCGAGTTTAGCTATCAGCTGGTAGGATTTGATAAACAATGGTCGGCCTGGAACTCAAAAAGTGAGAAGGAATACACTAACCTGGGCTATGGCACCTATACATTCAGGGTTAAGGCGCGCACTAATTTAGGTAACGAATCGAAATATATTTCCTACACCTTCGAAATTAAACCCGCCTGGTACCAAACCTATTGGGCTTACTTATTATATGTGTTGATGCTGATAGGGGCAATTTACAGCCTTGTTAAATGGCAGCAGAAAAAGCATGAAAAAAAGGAAATCCACCTTCGCTACATCCACCAGTTGGAATTGGAGCATAGCGAAAACGAAATAGTAGCGCTGCGGAATGATAAACTGGAAGCCGATGTCAACTTTAAAAACAAGGAATTGGCCACCACCACTATGCACCTTGTGCAAAGAGGTAAGCTGCTGGCAAAAATTAAAGAAGGCTTAATGCTGACCAAAGACGCCGAACTGGTAAACAAACAGGAGGAGCTGATAAAGGTATTAAAGCTGATAAACGAGGCCGAAAGAAGCGACTCGGACTGGGACCACTTTGCCATACATTTTGACCAGGTACACTCCAATTTCTTAACCAAACTCAAAAATAAGTTCCCCGATTTAAGCCAAAACGATCTTAAAATGTGTGCCTATTTAAAAATGAACCTTTCATCAAAAGAAATTGCGCAACTGTTAAGCGTCACTATAAGGGCAGTTGAAGTAAGCCGCTACCGCCTCCGCAAAAAGCTAACTTTACCGTCAAGCATCAACCTTTTCGATTATATATCGCAGGAAACAAGCGATTAAAAACAAAAATGCCTTTCGGGTTATCCAAAAGGCATTTTATATTGATTTAGTATTTAACAATTACTTTCTAAAGTGCGCCCTTAGCATCCAGGCCATTTGTTCGTGTGTTTCCATCAGGCCGGTTATAAAATCGCTGGTGCCAAAATCCTGTAATTCGGCAAAAGGGTTAATGTTACCGCGTATAAACTCGATAATGCTTTCGTGATCTTCTAATAACTCTTTAATATAGCC
>Ga0302309_10002817_pt1 | contig 14055 bp, 7 predicted proteins | sample III_Palsa_N1_1_FD_200453 | JGI IMG/M metagenome (GOLD analysis project Ga0302309, IMG submission 200453) | Peat permafrost microbial communities from Stordalen Mire near Abisko, Sweden - III_Palsa_N1_1 | ecosystem: Environmental > Terrestrial > Soil > Palsa > Peat permafrost | place: Sweden... | reverse complement strand
ACTGATACACGCGGGCATCGTATCCTCGTTATACGCCAATAAAAACGACCTTTTATCCGATGGTAATAAAGCCCTTATAGCCGAAATGGCGGGCGAAAGTTATAACCTGTTTATGGCGCTGCGCCAGGATCCTTTGTTTTTGGAGTATCTGGAGAATTTTAGTCCGCTTAAATTACTTTCGCGTATCAATATCAGCAGCCGGCCCACCAAGCGCAATGCCGATGCCCAGTTAAAGCTGGAAGATCTGCGGGCTATCAGCTTTGTAACCTCCTGGAGCCAGTTGAAACAAAATATCCCGGGTTTTTACGGCGTGGGCACATCGCTCAAAAAAATGAAGGACGAAGGCAAGTGGGACGAGATAAAGGAACTGTACAAAGTATCGGGTTTCTTTAAAACCATGCTGGATAACTGCATGATGTCCATGTCGAAGTCAGATTTCAGGGTAACGGCCTATTTGCAGCAGGATGAAAAGTTCGGCGCTTTTTGGCAAATGCTGAAGGATGAATATGAGCTAACCAAAGCCATGCTGATTGAGCTGGGCGGCGGTACCGGGCTGATGGAAGAATACCCGGTTGAGCGCCGTTCTATTGGCATACGTGAGCGTATTGTACTGCCATTGGTAATTGTGCAGCATTATGCCCTGCAATGCCTTAATAATGACCATAGCGACGAGGAACTGACCGAGATATATGATAAGCTGGTGATACGTACCGTATACGGTATTGTTAACGCGGGCAGGAACCTGGCTTAGGCTGAAAAAATTTTTAGCATTTTTTTGGCTTATTAAGCATAAATTGATTTGTTTTGCAGGATATTATAAACCATGCGGTTTATTAATGGTTACTATTTAAACTTTACATTTTTAAAATGAAAAAACTTATTTACCCGGCTTTAGGGTTAGCATTTTTATTTTCGATACAATCATGCCTCGACGAAGGCAAAGCTAAATACATGAATGAAAAAACCCTGGTTGATGCCGGTGGCATAACGCTGATTCATGATGGTTTAGAAGGCGGTTTGACCGAAATTAAGGCGTCTACCATAGCCGAAGCAAATTCAAAAAATCCACAGGTGTTAGATTTTGCCAAAATGATGATAACCGACCATAGTAAAGCCGATAGCACCTTGTATTGGATGGAAAACGATAAACTGATTACCGAAAAAGATACCATCAGCGCCGAGCACCAGGAAGAGATAGATAGCCTGTCGAAAAAAACAGGTGCTGATTTTGACAAGGCCTATATTGCTATGATGGTAAAAGACCATGAGGGCGCAGTTGACCTGTTTACCGACCAGATTGACGATAAAAACCAAACCATACAGGATTTTGCAAGGGCTACTTTACCAACCCTGAAGATGCATTTGGAAAAAGCAAAGGAATTAGAAGCTTCATTAAAATAGACTTGTCATCCTCACGAAGGAAGGATCTTTACGCGTTAACCAGGCGCTTGTATAAATAGATGCTTCGTTCCTGAGCATAACAAAGGAGGAAAAAGCGATGGGTTGATACCCATCGCTTTTTTTGTTACATCAAAATAACTTCAACTGCTGCTGCACCGGCGGTTTGGCTTTACCCATAACCGTACGGCCGCCATATTTCCAGGAGTTATTGCGCTCTTCTTCAATCACCTTATCAAAATTAGTATTGGGGATAAAATCCTTTTCGGCATTCTCGGCGATCTTTGAGAGCCGTTTGATCGCCTCATTCTTTTCCGATTGGCCCAGCTTAGCCTTATACACCGCTGTTTGCAGAGTGGCGATAGTTTCGTCGTAAACTTTTATAGGTACCGGGAACGGGTGCCCGTCCTTACCGCCATGCGCGAAGGAAAACCTTGCCGGATCCTTAAACCGCGAGGGCGTACCATGGATCACCTCGCTAACCAGGGCAAGCGATTGCAAAGTACGTGGCCCCAAACCCTGCAGCAATAACAGGTGCTCAAAATCCGAAGGCTGCTTTTCATGCGCCAGCCATAAAATCGCGCCCAGCCGCTTTAAATCAACATCCTTGGCCCTAACATCATGATGCGAGGGTAGCACCAGTTTATTGATCTCGCTCATCATGCGTTCCGGGTTTTCGGCCGCTATCTGCATCACACCTTTGCGCGATCCATCAGCCAGCTTATCGGCCATGTTTAAAATGTAGCCGGTATTTTGCCCGTAAATGGAAGTATGCGGGTCATCAACAAACGAGGTGAGGGAATCTGATAACCAGTGATAGCGCCTCGCGGTGCTGCTTTCGTTGCTCATCCCTTGTTGTATCACTGCCCATTTGCCGGTATCGCTCAATATAAAGTTGTGGGTATATAGCTGAAAACCGTCCTGTATGGCGGTATTATCCACCTTGGCGCTTAGCTTGCTGCATTTTACCAGGTAATTGCCGTCGAGCCCGGTACGTTCGCTTATTTTGATGAGTTCATCGGGCGTTTGGCGGGAATGTTTGCCCTTGCCGCCGCATATATAAATGCCCAGTTCCTTGCTATGCGGGTTTACCGAGCGCTTCAGCGCACCCATTACTGAAGTAGTAATGCCCGACGAATGCCAGTCCATCCCCATAACCGCGCCCATGCTCTGGAACCAGAACGGGTCGCTAAGGCGGCGCAGCAGGTCGTCCTTGCCATAATCCATCAAAATATTCTCCACAATAGCTAAACCCAGTTTCGCCATCCGCTCGGCCAGCCAAACAGGCACATGGCCGCCATGCAAAGGCAGATCAGCACTTCCAGAACGTTTCATGCTAACAAACTTAGTAAAATATATTAATTTTTTTATTCACAACGTATTTTTTATCCAAAGGGTTCACACAAAAAAACACACAGAGAAGGCACATAGGCCTGGTTATTCAAGAGTTGAGTTTTTATGATATTAACTTACGAGTTTCAAAAACTAAGTCTTTTTTTGCTTCCACAAAAAATAAATTTTATAAACTATTGGGCAAATACAGCCTGTTTATTTATTTTTATAGAATAAATGCAAATAAAACCTATACGCTAATCGCCGCTGCTCATAGCCATTTTACAGGTTTTTATCGTTTGCGCTGGTATGGCAGCGGAGCCCGTTGTACATATTTCACCTACACCAAACTGGCTGTTAACTTATAAGCCCTATAACCATGATATTCCTTCGCGCGATGTGGATAACGGCTATTTTTACGAACTTTTTGAGGAGCAGATACAGGTTGAAAAGCAGGCAGACTACAATCACATTATTAAACAAATAGTTTCCGAGGCCGGTATTCAGAACGGCTCCGAAATATCTATCAGTTTTGATCCTTCTTACCAGCGGATAGATTTTCACCAGGTAACCGTTTGGCGCGATGGCAAAGCCCAAAGCCGCCTTAACTCGTCATCGTTCAAAGTTATAGCCGATGAAAAAGAGCTATCGAAGTTCATTTACCAGGGAACCTACTCGGCCTATTGCATTTTGAGCGATATACGCAAAGGCGACAGGATAGAATATGCCTATACCATTACCGGCAGCAACCCGATATTTGACAATAAATTTTTTACCGATATATATTTGCAGGGCTCGCAAAGCGTTGCGCATCAGTATATATCGTTGCAGGTATCGTCAGCGCGTCCGCTTAATTTCAAAAATTTTAACACGGTTCCCAAAACTACCGTATCTACTAAAAACGGCCTTAAATGTTACGAATGGGAAACCTTTCAAAACAAACCGGTTGATACTTATGATAACGAACCGGGCTGGTACGATAATTACGGCCACGTGCAGGTAACTGAGTATAACAATTGGAGCCAGGTGGTGAACTGGGCCATGAAAATTAACCCCATCGCTACGAATATTAAAGGCAACCTGGCGGCGCGCATTACAACTTTAAAGCTGGCTGCTGCCGGTAATAAGGAAAAATATTTCAGGAGCGCGGTGAAAATGGTGCAGGATGAGATTCGCTATATGGGCATTGAAATGGGAGAGTATTCGCACAAAGCCAATAACCCGGAGAAAGTATACGATCAGCGTTATGGCGATTGTAAGGATAAATCATTGCTGCTGGCCTCCGTTTTAATGGCGGATAGTATTGAAGCGCATATAGTACTCATCAATACCTCGGCAAGGGAAAAAACCGGCCAGTTTATGCCATCGCCTTTTGTGTTCGATCATGCTACCGTGGTGGCGCTGGTAAATAAAAAGCAGGTATGGGTAGATGCTACCATAGCCTATCAGCGCGGTACGGGTACCAACCTGTATTATCCTGATTATGGCCTGGGCCTGGTATTAAAACAAGGTAATAATACTTTAACCGGCATACCTTTATCGCCGGTAGGTAAAATAACCTGTTTGGAAAAATACACAGTGCCCAGCGGAAAAGGAAAAGTGGCGCTTGATGTTACTACAACCTACACCTTAAACCAAGCCGATGATATCCGCGAAAGGCTGGCCTCATCCAGCATGAGCGAAACCGAAAAAAATTACCTGGATTACTATGCTAAAACATATCCTAAGATCGAATCGGCCGATTCTGTTACCGTAAATGATAACGAGGATAAGAACGAGCTTACAACGGTGGAACATTACCGTATGCCTGATTTTTTTAAGCCCGAAGCCGGAACAGGGCGCTATTCAGCCTCCTTATATGCCGATTATATCTCAGAGCAACTGGTAACCGTGCCCGATAAAGTTCAGGGCCCCGTAGCGGTAAATTATCCTTATGCTATGGATTATACCATTAATGTGATTTTACCTTCGGGATGGAACGTTGATGCACGGGATACAACCATTAGCAGGGATGCCTATAAATTTGAGACACGCTTATCGGCAGCGGAAGACATACTTACCTTAAACTACCAATTCAGTTACCTCAAAGGTTATATCCCGGCTGATAAGCTCGACGAATACCGCCAGGATGTAAAAAAAATAAGCGATTCACAGCTATCATTCAACTTTACCTACACGCCCGATGTTAGTAATATCCCCTTTCGGTATAATTTTTGGATGATGGCTTTTGCAGCCCTGCTAACTGCTTTATTGGCCTTTGTCGCTGTACGTGTATACTGCACCAAAACGCAGGCGACGGTACATACCCGCGATCTTTATTCCGCGCCGATCAGCGGCTGGTTAATATTTATACTTATAGGTTTGCTGCTCACAACCGTAGCTATACCCATAACCACTATAACCCATGGTTATTTTAACCTGGATAAATGGAATATTAAGGCGCTGACCAAATCCGACTTCGCTTTTAAAGCCATATTTACGTTCGAAGCATTAGGGAACGTGGTAATAGCATGTTTCGCGTGTTTTTGCCTTATACTGATGATTAACCGGCGCGATATTTTGCCCAGGATCATCATCTTGTTTTATGCTTTCCTGGTGTTTTTTTTCGCAGCCGACTATGCCGCTGTGCTGCTCATCAATAATGGCCATGCCGGTGAAAAAGCTGGCGAAGCGGTAGTGAGGGCAATAATTGTCGCCGCCATCTGGATCCCATATTTCAGAATATCCACTCGTGTAAAACAAACTTTCGTTGTGCCATACCCGGCAAGCAATAATTATTTAGAACACCAAAACCCGGATCGTCAAACGGTAGCCACTGATTATTCCGAAGATCTGGTACCTGAGTAAATAAATGCTGCTTGCTATGCTTTACAAGCATAAATTTCTTAGCTTAAAACAAAGCAACACTACATCTGTGTTAACAAAATCCATTCCCCAGTTAAAATTTCCCTATCAATCCAAACTATTATAAAGTTCTTTTACATTAAAAAGATCAAACAATGAAAATCATCCACGCCACCCCTAAATAACGCAGCCGCCACCATAATGCCTGGTCGGTTTTTTTTAAGCCCGGGCATATCAACAATCAAACTCCCTCACCATCATAAAAGCTCTGCGTAACCCCTGTTCCCTCTGTGAATCCTGTGGTTAAAAAACACTAAACCCCTAATCTCCGCCATAAAATCCTTTGTGTTCACTTTGTGTTTTCTCTTGGTGCCCTTAGTGGTTAAAAAAAATATAAAAACTCAAAAAACATACGCGAAAGCGTTTTAGGGAGATCATAAAAAGCTAAGCTTTATTTGCTTACGGTAAACGTAAAATACTGGTAGCCGGTGTTGCCGTTAGCGGTTAAACCTTGTATCATGCCCATGTAGCTGCCCGTGTGATCTGATGTATAAAAGCTTACGCTATTTTTTCCCTGCTCATCGGTAATAACATTCGGTGCCCAATACAAAACATTCCTGAAATCTGGTATCCGGCTCTTATAGGCATTATCGGTATCATAATTGGGCGAATAAAACTTGCGTTGCAGTTCCAGGCCCTCGTAATCCAGCACAACGGCATGCGGGTCAATTTCGATGCCTGCAAGGTCGCTTTTATAGCTGGTATAGCTAAATATACCGCTCTCGGTTGATGGGCCCCAGTAATAGGTATAGGGCACCACTTCCAGTTTCCGTATCCTAAGCGGGTCAATGCTGAATACCTTGTTCATATTAAAAAACGGTACGCCGTCAAGCAATACCATTGGGTCGCCTTCGGGCAAAAAAGGTGTTTCGTTAATGGTTTTTATATGAAACTGGTTGTGTAAATGGGTTACGAAACACTCTTTAACATATTCGCGCATTACTTCCTCCATAGTCAAAAATCGGGTGTAATCATCCAGCAGGTAGGTTTTATCGGGCGTTCCGTAAAACGCGCTGCTATCGGCCCCGGCATCGTAAAACTGCCTTAGCTTAGTGGCAGTATATATGTTTTGTAACTGCGCGGCCAGGCTATGCTCGGTAAAGGTGGTTTCCATATCGGCGGTAACCGTAAAACGTGGTAGCGCTATTTTAGCATACTGCTCCGAAAACGGGTTCAATATATCAATCCGGTAGCCGGTATCAACCTCGGTATTGGTTTGGGCAACAATTTCGCCCGGCCCGTAAAAATCTTTCATATTATAGATCAGCCGCCCCAGCGAGTCGCTTTGCGATGTATATAATTGCACGCTTTTACCCGGTATGGCCAGGTAGGTAACAATATCCTTTTGTGGTTTATTGGTAGCTAAATTAATAAGCTTTGCGGTTATTATAGGCCCATTATATTCAGGCAGAAAAGTAAATGCAGGTACTTTATTACTCAAAATACTGCTCCACTCAAACCTTCTCCATCCCTGTGTCAGCATCAGGTTATCCACGGCCTCATCCGTTTCGGCATTGGCATCCGTAAAATAATACTCCGGCGATTCAATATTCCCCCTCAGATCGGCGCTTAGCCACAAGTAGTTTTCAATATTTTCCTTATCGGCATGCTGCAATGTATCGATACGGTAAACTGATAAGGACAGATCGGCTATAACAGGGTTGCTGCCTGCATCTTTCGCCCCAATAGCTATATTTACTTTTTTACGGGTGCCATAGTCCGGCTGATCCGCTGCCGCGCTGATGAATAGCTTTTTAAGCGGGCGTTTAAAGTATAAGCGCTCGCATACCGGCTGTTTCTGGCTGTTAAAAATGGTAATATGCGATATTCCCTCGCCAAGTTTACTCTTATCAATGCTGAATTGTGCCGATCCATTGTCGGTAGTGGCCGTTTCCACATCCTTTACCACGTTGCGGGTATGGGCAAACAGGTAGATGCTTTCCGCAGGCAGATTTGTAGTAAGGGTAACTACCAGTTGCCCCGCGCCATTATCCTTCAAATTCATCACGTAGCCATTGGCATTAACCGCCGGTAAGTCCTTCTTAATAGTTTTACCGGCTATTTTTATAACAGCCTGGTAGGTGTCGCTATTATCCGGCTTAAACATAAAATGGCCCATGCCAAATTTAAAGGGCTCAAAACGCGCTACGGTATCATTATGCTCATTTACTATAGCGCCTTTAAAGTACACACCTTTCCCCAAATCATCAGTTGCTTTAAAGGCCACTACACTGTTAATGCCGTTAACCAAATTACCACCTTCCGGAAAAAATTGGATATCATAAACCGGCGCGCTTGTTTTTGCCACCGCCTCCGGCGATTTTAAAGGATTTATAATAGTAATCTTCTTTCTAAAATAATAATCCGGACTAAAATTCTTCATCCAACTGGTATAGGCCCGCAGCAAAAAGTTGCCGGTGCTCAGGTTTACAGGCAGGTATACCGATCCGCTGCCCAGGCCATCCTTCATAGCTATTTTAGCCTGCAATACCGCGTTTTGATTATTATCCAGTACTTCAATGTATACTACCTTGCTCAAATCAATAGGTTTATGGTCGGTTTCATTAACATTATAAACCTTAAACCACATCAGTTCCCCGGCTGTGTAAGCGCTTTTGTCGGTGTGTACAAACAGTTTCTCCTGTATTGTATTTGCGTTATACTGCTTAAAGCTATTTTGCACATCGGGCAATACCTGCCCGTTCGCTTTAACAAAAGTTAAAACTGCAAAGGAAAATGCACCTGCAATGGTTTTAATTGATCTCATCATTTCCAAAAGCTTGGTTGTTTAGTAGTTCCGCGTACAGTACAGTCAACGCATATCGGGTCCGAGCCTGTATGGCCCAACAGGGTTCCCGCTTTATTATAAAAGGCATTAATTGGAATCAACGCGCCTCCGCCCGTATTATAATTAAAAAATTCATTTTCCTCGTTATAAACAACAGTACCTATAACTTCTTTCAGAAATACACTGTCTATCCCGCAATTATAGGGGTAGGTGGCTACCCACTCGTATGGCAGCACACTGTTATCAATAAATATTCTTTTGGTTTGAATGGTTGATGCGCTTACGTAACCAATAACATGCTCGCCCGGGTTGGTAGTTGAATGTATGTTGCCATTTATTTCGGATGGCTGTACATCGAAAATACTGCCTAATTCTTCGGTATCTTGTTTTAACAGGCTCCAGAAGTTGTAGGCATCGCTAGTTAACGCGTATTGGCTAACCTGTATGCTATATTCCACTTCCAGTTTTTCGGAGTTTGATGGCACAAACGTAATAGGAGCCGCCGAAATTACATCCTGGGTAAGTTTGGCCGATGAACCTATCAAAACACTGTTTGAATTGGCGCTGGTATAACAATAATAAACCTGCTGGGCCGCTGTTCGCGGTACCACCACATTGCCGTTTGATACATAATCGGAATAATAAAAGGAATGAAATTCCCAGGTTTCCACAAAATCCCAGCGGTAATAGCGGGTAGCGTTTGCAGGGTCGTGCGTGTTCAGGTTTATTTGTACGCCATTGCTTTCAACCTGGTATTGCAGGGTATCGATAGGTGGAGTAGTTTTAACCCCCACATAATCCGATAAATAGTTTTCGCCTTTAGCGGTGATAATATGCAGGCGGTAGGTTTGGGTTTTATCCAAATTTAAAGGCACCGATGTATAAATACCTGCCGCGTTGCCGTTTAAGGCATACGTAGTATTATTGCTGCCCTCAATGGTAACTTGAGCGCCGGTTACAGGGGCTGTTGTGTTGCTATCCAGGTTAACGGTACGGCTTAACTGGAAACGTGTGGAATCATTACCTGCATTAATTACGCCTTCAACCACCAAAAAGCCGGTCAAAGGTTTTATCGCAGGCGGATAGTATGGCTTTTTGCAGCTTATTATAGTAAATATAAGCGCAATAACCACAAAACCGGTCCATATCGTTACTATCCTTTTCATTTCCAAAAGCTGGGTTGTGTTGTTGTTCCTCTTATACTGCAATCCGCGCAATCCGGGTCCGAAGCTAAATAGCCGATAGGCTTAATGCTGGGGTTGGTAGGGCTGAATATGGGCGATGTGGCTATATCAATAACTCCGGGCGGCACCAGATAGGTAAGTACGTCATTATTTTTTGTAACTGGGTTATAGTATAGCACCGTGTCCTGCTGGCAATCATACGGATAGGTTACCGCCCAGGTAGGTGGCAGCTGCGAATTATCAATAAACACGCGCTTTTGCTGTATGGTGCCGGCTGTAATATAGCCTATTACACGCAGGCTGGCATTGGTTGTACAATGTATGTTGCCCACCAGTTCCGATGGCTGCGCGTCAAAAATGCTTCCTAATTGCTCCGTATTTTGTTTTAAAAGGTAATAATAGTTGTAAGCATCTGATGTTAATGCATATTCTTTAAGCAGTATGCTATACCTGTCTTCTATTTTTTCTGATGTTGACGGTATTAGTGTAACCGGGTTTTGATAGATCACATCCTGCGTAAGTTTGGCCGATGAACCCAACACAATATTAGTTGAAATATCGTTCGACCAGCATTGGTATATTTCCCGCTGAACTGGGCGTGGTACCATATCCGTACTATCATTAGATATATAGGATGAATTATATTTAGCGTGAAATATCCAGGTTTCGTTATAATCCCAGCGGTAATAATGGGTAGCGTTTTTAGGGTCGTGGGTATTTACATATATCTGCAGGCCGGTACGTGCTATCGTAAAGCCAATGCTGTCAATAGCCGGGCTGGGCAATGCGGGCACATAGTCCGATTGATAGATCTTACCATCGGTGGTAGTAATGCTTATCCTGTATTTCCTGGTATTATCAAGGCTTAAAACCGCGCTTGAGTAATAGCCGCCGCTTAGCTGTTTTAAACCATAGCTTTGGTTTTGATCATCCTGTATGCTTACCGTGGCGTTCAATTCGGGCACATCGTTTAAGCTCGACGATAAATTAACCGAACGGCTCAGCCTGATGAGCGTTGAATCGCCGCCGGTATTGATCACCCCCTCAACCACCAGGTAATTGCTCTGGTTATTAATAACCGGCGGCGTATACGGTTTGGTGCAACCGGCTGCCAGCATATATAACATGCCAAATAAAACAATATAGCTCCACCTCATCTTCATATATGCTTAAAAACGAATGTTGTAGTTAATAAACGGTATTGGCTTTGCAAAAATAGATAGCTGGTACCCGTTAATTGCGCCGCCCTGCTCGGTAAAATAGGTGGAATAAGCATTTGCACGCCCTGTAAGGTTGTAAACGCCTATCGACCATGAATTATGTGTCCATTGGTGAATTTTATGGTTGCCTTCAATATTTATAGAAAAATCCGACCGGAAATAATCAGGTATACGGTATTCGTTCCGGTCCGAATAATCAACCCTTTCAGCTCCGTCATATTCATACTTGCCTACCGGCAGGGTAATAGGCCGGCCAGTGCTATATACAACGTTTAATGATACGCTGTAACGGTGCGAAAAGCGATAATTCCCCGTAAAATTAAAATCATTCGGCTTATCATAGTCCGAAGGATAATAGTCTCCGTTATTAATAAGTTCGCCCGCATTCGGGTCGTCCTGTTTTAAAAACGAGCGTGAATAGGTATAGCTCATCCAGCCGTTCAATTTTCCTTCCGTTTTTCTTATTAAAAATTCTACGCCATAATCTTTGCCCTCGGTATTGATCACATCCTGTTCAATATGGTCGTTCAGCAACAGCGTGGCCCCGCTTTTATAGTCCAGGTAATCTTTTATACGCTTATAATACACCTCAACCGAAGTTTCAATAGTATTTGATGCCGCGTTTTTATATATTCCTAATGATACCTGGTCGCCATATTGGGGTTTAATATTAGGGTCGCTTAGTTTGTAAACATCCGTAGGGGATATGGCCGTAGTGTTTGATAGCAGGTGTATATATTGCCTCAGTGTATTGTAGCTGGCTTTTACCGATAGATCATCATTAAAACTGTACCGTGCCGATGCCCTTATTTCCGGGCCGTGATAGGTATTAATTACCTGGTTCTTTTTGTAGGTAACACTATCAACCACGTTCGCGGCGGTTTTAGGCAGGTTGGGGGCATAATAATCTACCGTTTGCGCGCCCAGGTAATTGTATACCGAATATCTTATACCCGCGTCAATGGTAAAGTTGGAGGTAATGTCATATTTATCGCCTAAATAAAGCGCGCTTTCAAGCGCCTGTTCTGCCGGTACCACATCCGGCACTACTAATGATTGGGTATTATAAGGTTCAAAATTACCGGGGTTTAATTTATAATAAATAGAGCTTAAACCAAAGGTTACGGTGTTTTTGCGGTTAAGGTAATAGGTAAAGTCCGTCTTAAAATTCGACTGGTTGATGTTATAGTTTAAGTTATAGCCATTTATCGGGTTTGCATCGCTGCTTACCTGGTATTGGTAACGGTCATAACCAACCATCACCACGCTAAACAGTTTATCGTTAAAATTATGCTTCCATTTAATGTTGGCGTTTTTATTGCCGTAGCTGTAAGTAGTATCGCTGTTTAGCCTGAAAGCATCGTGGCTTATGTAAGTGGTAAGGTAGATGTTATTTTTTTCATCTATCTGGTGGCTTATATCAAAGTTAACGTCGTAAAACGATGCCGAACTGTGCTTGTATTCTTCGGGCAGCAAGCTAAGCAGCCAGTTGGAGTAGGAGGTACGCGCGCCAAAAATAAACGATGTTTTATCCTTCACTATCGGCCCTTCCACATTAAGCCTGCTGGTTAATAAGCCAATCCCTGCCGATCCGGTAAATATTTTCTTGTTTCCCTCGCGATCAGTAACATCCAGCACCGATGCTAAACGGCCACCGTAGTTGGCTGGTATGCTGCTTTTGTAAAGCTCAACATCCTTCACAATATCCGGGTTAAATGCCGAGAAGAACCCGAAGAAGTGCGACGGATTATAAATAGTGGCGCCATCGAGCAAAATAAGATTCTGATCGGCCGAGCCGCCACGAACATTAAAGCCTGTGGTGGCCTCACCAACAGATTGTACGCCGGGCAGGGTTAAAATAACCCTTAAAACGTCGGCTTCGCCAAATACGGCTGGCACCTGTTTTATGCTTTTAATATCCAGCCGGTTAACACCCATTTCGGTGCTGCGCACGTTGGCAACCTTATCTGCCGATATTTTTACCTCATTTAACGAGAATACCTGTTCCTGCATTTCAATATTCAACCTGCCATCGGTATACAGAATGATCTGCCTGCGCGTATCACGCATTCCAATGCCATGAATAATTAACGTTTGCCTGCCGCGCGGTATGGTGAGCGTAAAATAGCCAAACTGGTCGGTTGCTACGCCAAGTTTAGAGTTGGCTACCACTATGCTTGCCCCCACAACTGATTCGCCCGATTTGGCATCCCTCACATAGCCCGATATGGTAGCGTTACCCGCCTTAACGGTATTGGTTTTTAAACCTATCTCATACAATTTATTTTCGGTAGTGGCTACGGCTACGGCCTTTTCCTTATCCATGCTGTAATCGGTTATCGCGGTTGCAGCAATATCGGCAGGCAGGGGTTGGCCCTTGGTGGTTTTAATATCAAAATAACCAACCGCCAGCCCTGTTTGTATCAGTTTTCCTTTGGTTAAAAAAACCTCTGAGGCGGAGGCTATAATAATATAATGATAGTTGGTATTGCTAAAAGCCATATCCAAAATATATTCCAAAGGTTTGTTATCGGCCTGCAGGCTTACCTTTAAGCTATCAAACTGTGCGGTATCTACATAAAAACGATAACCGGTTTTTGCTTCCAGGTCGCTTACAAAAGGCTCAATTTTGGTGTGCTGAAAGTTTACACTTATAGTTTTTACAATATCGTTTTGCGCGGATACTATTTTGCCGACAAATAAAAAAACAAACAAAAAGTAGATTTTTTTCATATCAATCGGTTAAGTGGTCATAATATCCGGCTATCATGGTCATAGCCTCTTCACGCCCTTTTCTGTATTTTATCTTGTTACTTTTAATAAAATCCTGTACTTGTTTTTTTCGGTCCTTCAGCACGTTCAAAAATTCGCCCTGGCTGTTAACTGTATAATAATTCCCGTTTTTATATAGATAATAATCTACCGTAGTGGGGGTAAAGTAAGAATATATTGTTACGGAAAGATTACTTGAAGCTTGGATTGTTTTTTCCCTTTTTGCCAGAACTTTAATTTTTCCATCGTACAAAACATCATAAAACCCGCTTTTTAGCGAGGTTGGGTTCGCCGCATCTTGTTTTATATATATAAAGTGATGATCGAGCACGTTAAAGCTTTTAACTTTTTCGCTAATCAGGCTTATTTTTAAATAACTATTATACAGGTGTATTACCAGCTCATCCTTAAACAGGTCGTACAGCATGTCCACCTTATCATATAAGTAACCATCATA
>Ga0302309_10002815_pt1 | contig 14058 bp, 16 predicted proteins | sample III_Palsa_N1_1_FD_200453 | JGI IMG/M metagenome (GOLD analysis project Ga0302309, IMG submission 200453) | Peat permafrost microbial communities from Stordalen Mire near Abisko, Sweden - III_Palsa_N1_1 | ecosystem: Environmental > Terrestrial > Soil > Palsa > Peat permafrost | place: Sweden... | reverse complement strand
TTTTAAAGCGGGTTTCAACTTGTTCATGCAGTAAAGAGCGCTCTACATAGTATGAAAGCTCTCTGGGGATACCCCATTCCTTTAAGGGCTTTTGAGCTCGACTGGCGGCCTCTTGATTGGCAATAGCGAGGGCTTCTTGAATAACCTCTTTTACTGCGCCAGCAACTACTGTTGTATCACCAATGCTGATATTACTATCTCGCTCTGCGTGTATCCCAGAGTTAATATTAAGAGTAAGAGAAACATGGGGAGTTTGTTGCAGCATCGGGTTCTCTGCTGCATCGCTATTTGGCCCAGCGCCCAGTTTTACACTAGCACTTAGTACGCCGGGACTAGGCTGATGTTGACTAGATGAAGAAACTTCTTTGTCTTGCCCTGCCTTCGCTTCCATGTGTCACCTCCGTGCATTGCTCATATGGCACCAAGCCCAATTCTGGCTTTTAAGCATCATTTGTTATCCACGGAAACTGTCGATAAGGTTGTGGGTGATACAAATATAAGGCAAAAATATCATCGGGCTAATGAGTTGTTCAAATATTGAGCAGTCAACACTAGAAAATATATGAGTAATCAACACTAGCATGATATCGATTTTATGTTCAAGCAGATGTTTTTAAGTGATTTGAATTTCAAACAATTAGGTTTTCAACACTAATTCATTGATAGGTCAGCCACTGTCGGTGACTCAGTTAAAACTGGCAACATTTTTTTGTCACAAAAAGGAGTCAGCAAGGCTACCGCTCATCTTGCTATTGTTCATTTTTTTGTCTCACTTCCAGTATTGGTCATGTCAACTACTTAACAAATTTTTATTTTAATTAATTGAATTATAAATGTTTCATCCTATCATCACCACGAAAAAATGCTTATCTAGAAACTTACGACGTTGATAAAAATATAGATACATCTTTTTTTATCAGTTTGGTTGTTGTTTTTATCATAAACTTTTTCTGACGAAAAATTATAAAAATCAATAAATTGAAAATTATTATTTGTCAGCTACTTGAAGTGCTTAATGTCGGTTATAATCAGCTTGTAACCCACATTTATCATGTAGTTTAGCTAACAAAAATACTTTTTAATACTTTGAATTTTATATATTTTTTATTTTAAAATTTTAACTGCTAAAAATTTTAACCGTTTTGAGCCTAAAATTTTCAACATTTACGGTTTTATAGGTATATGCTAAAAAATTAATTAACTGACTATAGATTTAAATTACAATAAAATAAAATAGTTAAAAATATTTTGAAAATCAACTCACCTGCTCAATGTGGGTTATAAATCTTTGCTGCCGCAATTTATTGATAGCTCTGTGCTTCTTGGGGCGTACTCCAAATCTTTTGTTGAATAAATCAGCTAGCAGAGTTTATGTTAATTAGGACGGTGGAATGGCTGCACGCTTACGTTATTTAAACTTAACGGGTGCAATTTTTGTATATCAAGGTGCATCCGTCACTTTCAAATCTTGTTGACTGGCTGCATAATAAGCTGTGCCGATCGTGCCAATGGAACCGGTGGCTGTTAAATAGTATTGATTAAATGTATTGCCTTCTTCACTGTAACTGTTAGACGTACAATTCACCGTCACACTATAACCATTCAGTCCACCCTGGGTAAAACTAAACGTCGTGGTTGGCGGACAAGCGGATGCGCTAATAGCTTGGTATGCGCCCCATTCTAAGCCACTGGATGCGGCATAATAGGCTTGTGCCGCTTCTAAACTAAAACTGGCTTGTCGTTGGCTAGAGACGCTTAATTGTACAATCCATACTGCTGCAGCACCTAAAATCACCAATAAAAATCCACGTTGTTTCATCCGATATCCTTATGGCGTATTGATCACGTGAATTTGTTCAAATAAACGGATCGTATCTCTGGTGTTGCTGCCTTGTTCTGTCATGATTAAATTCACGCTTAATACCGCATTTTGTTGCGAGGTACCGACTGTATACGTAAATTGACACGTACTGACATTTTGCGCAGCCAACGCACTATTGGCGGTGCTTAATGGCGAGCTACTGGCAGTAATGGGCTGAATGCTGGAAAGGGCATACGTGTCATAGCGAGTAATATGACCCGTACTGGTATCGCAAATGTAGCTCACGGGCGTATCAATAATATACATCAATTGTTTGGGCGATTGCATGCTAAATTGAAAGGCTGGATTTAAATTAAATTGTGTTTCCGTACCATTGGCAACGGTTGTAATGCTGGTTCCCACCGGTGTCACCACATTGGATCCGCTCGGTGGCGACGGTCCACTGCTGACTGCACCATACACATTTTGTCCTGCCATTGGCGAATCGGTGTTGGCACCGTACAGGCCCAAATTGTAAATCACCAATTGATACTTGCTGGGGAGAACACCCATCGGTACATAATTTAAAGTACCTAAACTATCAAACTGTGTGTCCGGTTGTGTAAAGTCTAAATTAATCGCCGCATTAATACCCACAGGTCCCGTTCGATAGGCCACGACTTCGGTCACATGCACAAATTCCACGACTTGTAGCGTTCCCGATGATTTCACTCGAATCGAGTTTGGTAAGGCCTGATGTAAATCAAGTGTCATCCGCTGTAACATCACCGTTGCACTATCCACCAATTGTGTCCGACGTGTGTTTGCAACATAGGCCTTCATGGGAGCCACCATAAACATCACCACGCCCGCCCCCAAAATGCTCACCACCAACATCACGATGATCAATTCAATTAAAGTAAATCCCTTATTTTTCATTGTATTCCCGAATTGGTCACATAACTGCTCAATTTAAAATTAACAAATGGGCTGTATATCACGTTCACATCGATACGCATGACCGTATTACCACTCATGTTATCCAATTGTGCTGCGACGCTATCGACAGTGACTTTGACGTTATATTGATTTAAACCCGAAATGGAATTACCCCATTGATCGTGTGCATCTGCATCATTTAATCCATTGTAGTCACAAATATTGTTATAAGCAGCGCGTGACGCAGGTGGTGTGGGACACTGCGTCTGTGTGGAAGGATCTAAATAAGGCTTGGCTAAAATTTCTTCCATATAGCTTTTGGCAATGGCAATGGCTTGCTGCTGGATCATCGCGTTGGGTGTGGCCAACATGCTACGATTGTACGCAACCAATAGACCCGCTAACGCAATGCTAATGATGACCATGGCGATCACCAATTCAATCAGCGTCATCCCTCGCATGGCAACATTATTGTGTGGGATCATAAGCAAATCCCGTGGTGCCAGCAACAGTCACGGTATGTGTGCCGCTGGTGATATTAATGGTGGTCACGGCAGCGCTGGCATTTAAAGCACGCCCTGTTTTATCAAAATAAAAAGGATTGGTGCTGAAGCTCACGGCCACACCTGTCGGGATCTTCACTTGATAACCGCTGGTTCCTTGCATGGGATTGACCACGGCCAATGTAAACGGTTGTCCTGCTGTGCAGCCTGCGCGTTGATTGAGCGTAATGGTAGAGCCACTTAATTGTACTTGTGTATCACAACTGGTGATCATGGCTAATTTCTGTGCATATCGCAACACAGAGATCAAACTCTTATCAAACAGACTGTCATTAAAGGTGGAGGTATTAAAGAAACGAGGCAAGGCGATGGCCCCGAGGATGGCAATTAATACCATCACGACCACCATTTCGATTAAGGTAAACCCTTTTCTCTTGCCGACGTGTAACAATACTGACATTAACAACCCGATGTGGTTGTCGTCACTTGTCCGCCCACAGCGTTATAAGAAATAGAACAGCTTGCACGCAAGGTATACGTTGCTGTTCCTGCACCGGTTGCCGCTGTTTGCGTTGCGGTGAAAGAAGACGGCATCGGTTGATTGATTAATAAGTTATAAAGCTGTGTCGCCGTTGCTTGACTGGTATTGGCTGAATCGACGGTTGGCCAGCCTGTTGCACTGACCACAACAGATGTACCGCCTTCCAATGTCACCGGTGATGATTGTCCACCCGCTAACCAAGCCGCATGCACCACATTCATCGCAGATTGCAAGCCGCCCGACACACCGCTAATTTCGCTGGCACGTGCATTAGAGGTAAAATCCGCATAACGAGGCAAGGCTGTTGCAGCCAAAATACCGATCAATACAATCACCATGATCAATTCAATTAAGGTAAAACCAGCTTGTTTTCTCTGCATTCTCACTCTCCCTCAAAAATTTAATTTCAGTCAGTATAGCTCAATTTTTAACCATTTTTATAAGCCGCACCCAAATCCCACATGGGTAAAAATACCCCCAATGCCAAGATCAACACCATGCCGCCCATAATGATAATTAAAATCGGTTCAATCGCATCACCCAAACGCTTAATCTCGTAGTCCACTTCTTGTTCATAAAAACCTGCCACCTGGTTCAGCAGCTCATCCACCTCTCCGGTTTCCTCACCGACGGCGAGCATCTGCAAGATTAATGGCGTAAACAAACCTGTTTTATAGGCCGTTTGACTTAAGGTTTCACCTCGTTCAATCCCTGTACGCATCGATAATATCTTATCCGCGACGAAGCCATTATCCACTGCTTTGGCAACCACCGTCAATGCTTGTAATAAAGGAACACCCGATTTGGATGCCATGGCAAATGCACGTGCAAATCGCGCCAAGGTTGCGCGTTCAATCACTTTGCCAAAAATGGGGATCTTTAATTTATTTTTATCCCACCAAAGATGGCCTTTTTCACTTTTAATAAAATAATGACACCAAATCACCACACCTAAAATAGCCACTAAAATAAACGGCCAATATTGCACAGAAAAGTTGGAAGTGGCAATTAAAATACATGTTGGCACCGGCAATTGTGCATGCAAACTGGTAAATACAGTTGCAAAAGAAGGGATCACTAAAATATTAATCACCCCTAACGCAACCACAATGGCCATGATGACCATCATCGGATATCGTGTTGCTGCTTTAATTTTTTTGCGCGTTTGAATTTCTAAATCCAAATAATTAGAGATTTGTAAAAACGCCTCGTCCAATCGCCCTGTTTGCTCCCCCACATTCACCATGCTAATCATCAGTGTGCTAAAAACCTCAGGATGCTGTTGCATGGCAACGGAAAATTCATTCCCCGCATCCATGGCCACCACCAAGGCATTGAGCGTTAATGATAATTGTGGATTTTGTATGGATTCACTTAAACCACGCAATGCGCGTGTAATAGGCACACCGGCTTTGGTTAAGGTGTGCATTTGCCTTGAAAAAATCACCAGTTCATTTAAACTGACGGGATTAACCAGTCCAATACGGCGCAAAAAAGACTTCAGTTGAAAGGTTTCTTTTTTCTCTTTTATATCTAGCGGCGTAATGCCATTGCGCAATAATTGCGTGGCGGCGGCATCCAGGCTGATGGTATTGATTTGTCCAGAAAGCGCCTGCCCCTCTTTACTTTTTGCTTTGTAATGATAGATGGGCATTAATTTGCACTCTCTTCCAAGTCTCCAGCCACTCTAAAAACCTCTTCCAATGAGGTTTTTCCTGCAATGGCTTGATCCAGCGCCGATTTAATTAAAGGTATATATCCTGATGATATTTTGGCCAGCTGCGAAAATCGTGTGGGCTGATTATCTCTTAATGCATCCAGCATTTCACCTTCCAATTCTAAAAATTCATACACGCCCATGCGTCCATGATAACCGCTGTTATTGCAACGCTGACAACCGCGACTGGTTTTAAATTCAGATTTAAAAATAGACTCATCGGCAATACTTAGCAACCAGCTGCGCTCTTGTTCGGTGGGATCATATCCAATGCTACAATCTGGACATAATTTACGTACCAAACGCTGTGCAATCACCACGCGCAGTGCCGCGGCCGCCAAATAACTTTCGGTGCCCATATCAATGAGTCGCACCGCGCTGCTAATGGCATCGTTGGTATGTAAAGTAGAGAATACCAAATGTCCTGTCATGGCTGCGCGCAAACCAATTTCGGCGGTTTCTTGATCGCGCATTTCTCCGATCATCACAATGTGGGGATCTTGCCGCAAAGCAGAACGCAATACCGTGGCAAAGGTTAAATTAATTTTGGGATTCACTTGTACTTGATTAATACGCGGTAAACTATATTCCACCGGATCTTCTACCGTAATAATTTTATTTTCTGCTTTATTTAATTCCGACAAACACGCATATAAAGTAGTGCTTTTTCCACTGCCTGTCGGTCCTGTCACCAAAATCATGCCATGTGGTCTGGCCATATAATATTTTAACCGTTTTAAAATTTTCTCAGGGAAACCCAATTCATCCAATTTTAATAACTGGTCATTACGCTCCAATAAACGCATCACCACCGATTCACCATATTGAATGGGCATGGTTGATAAACGCACGTCGATTTTTTTGCCGACAATATTTAATTGAAAACGACCATCTTGTGGCAAACGTTTTTCTGAAATATTGAGTTTGGCCATCAGTTTTAAACGCAATACCAACGCACCCACAATGCGTTTTTCTTTCATCACATATTCATTTAATACGCCATCGACACGTTGTCTAATGCGTAATACCTCTTCATCCGGTTCAATATGAATATCAGAGGCCCGCACCTGAATGGCATCTTTAAAAATCGATTCTAATAATCGCACCACAGGTGCTTCATTGGCAGCGGCAGCCTCATCATCATCATCATCATCATCATTGGAAAGCCTATCATCAACACCCAATAAATCATCATGCAACTCACTCGCACGACTGGATATCTCATCGGTATGACGATACACTTGATCAAACACACGTAGCACATCATTTTCTTTCACTATCGCTTGGCGTATGGGTTTTTTAAGAATTTTTGAAATGTCATCTAACGCCAATATATCGCTGGGATCAACCATTCCGACCAAATAGGAATGATTGATCTCATCCAATACAATCGCGCGATGTCGTCTGGCTTGGGTCTCTGGCAGCTTACGGATCATCTCAGTTTTAATGGCGTAATGTTCTAAAGGAATAAGCGGATTTTAATTCATGGGCATCTACATTCGGCGCTTCCAATAAAAACAGCTGATATTCGCCAGGCTGTAATACATAGACACACGTGCTGTTTTGTAATGAATATTGCGTGACAATATTGGTTAACACCTGAGTCCGATGATTAAACTCCTCGCAAGCGGAAAATTCACATACGTTAAAATGCATCACCCCCGCCGCATCGACATGTTGGTGTATCACGGCCACACCGCTTCGGTCGATACTCACGCCTAGCTGTCCTACTTGTTTTATTTTCGCGTCTACAAAAGGCCAACCCGACGCCAACTTGTTCGCCCACGTTTGCAAGTACGTTTTTACTGTGTTGACATCGACCTTGATATCCAATTTTGCATCCAGCGTTTAAAATATTCCGTTAAGTGTAGCTTATAGTAGCACAGCAACCACTTTTTATAACCACTGTGCATGAAGTAAATTAGCGTCAAGAATTGTTTATTTTGAATATGCATTTGACCAGTGACCAAATTTAAACAAACGCCTATTTTCATTTTACAAATTAGATAATTAACTTATTATTTATTATCTATCAATAAAGCGCTTGTGCGAAGCATAGGATGAGTTGTATACTGAAACTAACGCGATAGAGCCAGGACAAAATGGCAAAAGCAAACGGTTAAATTTGGTGTTCTCTGCTTTACTCGTGAAAGCAAAGATCCTTGAGCCGATACTACTGCGCAAGGGAGTCTTGTTTGAATGATGGTGTGCATGCCTTTGGTGGAACGAGCCTAAGGAAGCCTAAAATCACTCATCGATTCCCACTTGAACCAAGGGCGTTCAAGGTTAGCGCTGAAACGGTACGGTGGAGAACACCATCCCTATACGAAAAATACCACCTGTTTTTTACAAGTGGTATTTGCCAGGCAGATGTATTTTATTTAAGTTGTCGAACATTTTAAGTCAATTTTTATGCCGTTACGTCACACACTAAAAAAGCAACGCCAACAGTTAGATACAAAACAACAGCAATCGGCCAGCCAGCAGATTATTTCTCAACTTCAACCGCTATTAAAAGATGCAACACATATTGCGACTTATTTGGCCACACGTGGTGAAATCAATCTATTACCCTTGTTGAAAGCATTACATCGTCAGCATAAGCAAGTGTATTTACCCGTCGTGCAACCCGATGGCACCTTGCACTTTATCCCTTATCACGCCAACAGCCCTTTGCATGAAAATCATTATGGCATTCTTGAGCCGCACATCGATGATGACATGACGCCCTATCCAGCGGATAAATTGGATGTTGTTGTCTTGCCTTTGGTGGGATGCGATCATGATGGTTATCGCTTGGGCATGGGCAAAGGATATTATGACAAGACGTTCGCCTTTTTAAATCAACCGGAGCGCGCGACATCTCCACAGTTGATTGGCGTGGGTTATGACTTTCAATATGTTGAAAAAGTACCGCACAACCCTTGGGATGTGCGACTAGATACACTCATCACAGAGCTGCGCCGATGCGACTTCATGTCACATGTCGCATTAAAAGACTTTGGCGACCAAGGAGATTGACCGTGCAATATTGGCTCATGAAAACCGAACCCAGCACTTTTGGGCTGCATCATCTACAACAAAAACCGAACCAAACCGCGTATTGGGATGGCGTTCGTAACTATCAAGCGCGTAATATGCTGCGCGATCAAATGAAGCGCGGCGATCTCGCCTTGTTGTATCATTCTAATTGCAGCCCGCCAGGCATTGCCGCAGTGGTGGAAATTGTACGTGAAGGATACGTCGATTTTACGGCGTTTGATCCCAAATCTCACTATTATGATCCCAAAAGCGATCCTACACATCCCAGATGGTTTATGGTGGATATCAAGTTGGTCAACGTGTTTGAACGGTTTATTCCCTTGACAGAATTAAGAATGCAGCCAGGTTTAGAAGAGTTGGTCATTCTACGCAAGGGCAATCGATTGTCTATTACCCCAGTGACACGGGCACAATGGGATATCATTATAAATTTATGACGACTTCATAAATAGCGATTAGCTTATTTGGAAATTTGCTCAAAGACCGCTTAAACTCTATGACCAAGTGGTCGTAAAAAAGCATGGCTTCCTTGATATACTATGCTTAATCGATAGTTTTGTTGAGGGACAAAAAAATGGACGACTTATTATTATTTGAAAAAACCTATTCCGACGAAGAACGTCTCATTGCAAAAACCGTACGACATTTTGTGGATGAAGTGGTATTGCCACAGATCATGCCTGCTTATGAGCAAGCGTACTTTCCTGATGAGTGGATCCAAAAATTAGCAGATCTGGGCTTATTTGGTTTAACCTTGCCCACCGAATATGGCTGTGCCAATGCCAGTTATTTGGCCTATGGTTTGGTGTGCCAAGAGTTAGAGCGTGGTGACAGTGGTTTGCGCAGTTTTGTTTCGGTGCAATCCTCTTTATGTATGTATCCCATTTTCACCTATGGCAGCGACCTGCAAAAAGCACATTGGTTGCCGAAAATGGCCAAAGGCGAGATCATTGCTTGTTTTGGTTTAACGGAACCCGATAGCGGTTCAGATCCTTCCAGCATGAAAACCGTTGCAAAAAAAGTCGCCGATGGTTGGGTACTAAATGGCAGCAAACTGTGGATCACCAATGCGCCCATCGCTGACTTAGCTATCGTATGGGCAAAAACCGATGCAGGTATTCGTGGGTTTTTAGTTGAAAAAAGCTTTGCTGGATTTTCTCGGCCCACCATTCATCATAAAATGTCACTGCGCGCCTCATTAACGGGTGAACTGGTTTTTAAAGATTGTTTTGTACCCGATTCACATTATTTGCCTGGCAGCGATAAAGGCTTGGCCGCACCCTTGTCTTGTTTAACACAAGCCCGTTATGGTATTGCTTGGGGTGCCATTGGTGCAGCCATGGCGTGTTTTGATTGTGCGCGAGATTATACCTTATCACGCAAACAATTTGATAAACCGCTGGCCTCGTTTCAATTAATACAAAAAGATTTAGCACATATGTACACCGAAATCGTTAAAGCTCAATGCTTAAATCATCAATTGGCGCAATTAAAACAACAAGGATTATCAAATGCCGTGATGGTTTCCATGGCGAAAATGAATGCGTGTAAAGAAGCCTTAAACATTGCACGTTCGGCACGTAATCTATTGGGCGCCAATGGTATTAGTTTGGAATACCCTGTGATTAGGCATATGATGAATTTGGAATCGGTGTTTACCTATGAAGGCACGGATAATGTACATCATTTGGTATTGGGACGTCATTTAACCGGCATTAATGCATTTTCATAAAATTAAGACACAACAGATATGATATTTAAATATATATTGCCAGATCATCACCCACGTTTGTTATTGTTTGCATTTTTAGTGGGTGTACTCGCCGGTATTGGTGCGGTGGCTTTTAAATATTTGTTAAATTTAATGCATAATATACTATTTTCCGGAGAGCATTTATACCTTGAAGTTGTTTCGTCACGGTATTGTTTTACCGCGAGGATTGAAGGCAGATATTGGGCGATAACGCTCTAACCAACATTAAAGCTTTCACCACAACCACAGGTGCTTTGCGCTTTGGGGTTATGAAATACCAAGGCAGCATTTAAACCATTGACTTGATAATCCACTTCTGTGCCGTCCATCAGCTCTAAACTTTGTGGATCAGTCACAATTTTTATCCCATGCGATTCAAACACCAAATCCGTTGATTTGATTTCATCGGCATAGTCCATCACATATTCATAGCCTGAACAACCACTGGGCTTAATATGCACAGACAAACCCAAGCCTTTGCCGCGTTTAGCCAACGATTTTTGTACATGTTCTGCGGCTGCCGGTGTCATTGATAATGTCATGGTTGACCTCACTTCTGTTAAGATAAATTACTTAATGCTGTTTTCAATGCCTCTTCTGCCATTATCGCACAATGGCGCTTGTGTGGAGGAAGTTGCAATGTCTCAATGATATCGACAACGCTTATTTTTTGCGCATCTTGTATCGATAATTGTTGCACGCGTTGTTTTAACCAATGTAAAACAGCGATCGCCACGCCACAACCTTCAACTTTAAAACGCAGTTCGACAATGGTTTGGTGCGCGCTATCTAACATTAATTGTAAAACAATCACATTGGTGCGCCCTCGCTCGCCCACTTGCGCAGTGACGATATTGGATTGATGCTCAGGCCATAAATCATCTGGTGTTGCTTGTGTAAAGGCTTGCCAAATGGCCGCGCTAAATGCTTTCATTACAATCCACCCCAAAAAGGTGAAAATTGACGCAAACGCTGGACTTGTTGCGTGACTTGCGCAATCACTTGTTCAATTTCTTGTTCAGTGGTAAAACGTCCCAATGAAAAACGCAATACACTTTGTATCAATCGATCGGGCACGCCCAACGCTTGTAAAACATGCGACGGTAAAATAGCAGCAGAATTACACGCTGATCCGGTTGATAATGACAAATGCGGTAAACCCATCATCAATGCTTCACTGTCGATGCCAGAAAAACTCACATTTAAAATGCCAGGCAAACAATGCGTTGTTGATCCATGTCGATACACATCGGGCAAGGCGGACAACCCCAACCACAATTGATCTCGCAAGGCAGCCACACGTTTAGATTCATCCATCATTTCTGCTTGCGCCAATGCGTAAGCCGCACCCATACCCACAATTTGATGCGTCGGCAATGTGCCTGATCGCATGCCATTTTCATGACCACCGCCATGGATCAATGGCACCAAGCGCACTCTGGGTTTGTGACGCACATACAATGCACCAATCCCTTTGGGGCCATATATTTTATGACTGGCCAATGACAATAAATCAATCGACATGGCATCCACATCAATCGGCACTTTCCCCGCACTTTGCGCAGCATCCACATGAAATAAAATAGAATGCGATTTAATCATTGCACCCAATGCGACCAAATTTTGTAGCACACCCACTTCATTATTGCCGTGCATAATTGAAACCAATACGGTATTATCTTGTATGGCTTGTTCGACCATCGACGGTTGAACACGACCATCACGATCGGGCGTTAAATACGTCACCGTGCAACCTTGTTGTTCTAAATATTCACACGTGTCCAATACGGCTTTATGTTCGGTTTTTATAGTAATGATATGCGCTGGTTTTTTATTATGTTGCATTGAAAAATAAACCGCGCCTTTAATGGCCAGATTATTAGACTCCGTTGCACCCGATGTCCACACAATGTCACGCGCTTGCGCATGAATGCATGCCGCCACTTGTTCTCTTGCGGTTTCAACAGCTGCATTGGCGCGAAACCCATATAAATGCGTTTGTGAGGAAGGATTGCCAAAATCACCTGGAAAATGTAAATAAGGCAACATCACATCCAACACGCGCGGATCAACCGGCGAGGTGGCGGCATAATCTAAATAAATAACATGGGACATTTTTTATCTCACCACAGGCATATGATAAAATTCTGCAATTAAATGCCACGCTTCTTGCGCTGTTTCTACATATTGAATTAAATTCAAATCTTCTGGCAAAATCACGCCTTCATCCACCATCGCTTCAAAGTTAATAATCTTGTCCCAATATTTTTTACCAAACAAGATCACCGGCACAGGACGAATTTTACGTGTTTGCATCAGTGTTAATGTTTCAAACAGCTCATCCAATGTACCAAATCCACCCGGAAAAGCAACCAACGCACGCGCGCGCAATAAAAAATGCATTTTACGGATCGCAAAATAATGAAAATGAAAACTAAGTTCTGGCGTCACATACGGATTGGGTGCTTCTTCCATCGGCAACACTATCCCCAAACCAATGCTTTTTGCATCGGCATCATGCGCACCATGATTGGCTCCTTGCATAATGCCTGGACCGCCGCCCGTCATAATCACAAAATGACATTGTGGATTTTGACGGCTGGCCTGTGAAACCACCCGGCCCAACTCACGCGCTTCATCATAATAATGACTTTTGGCCAATAAGCTTTCTGCTGTTTTCACACGTTGTTTTAAATGTGCATTCTGTGGATCTTGCGCCAAACGTGCCTTGGCTTCATCGACTTTTTTCTGTGCTTGCGATTTTTCTGCAATCCGCGCACTACCAAACACCACGATGGTGGCATCCACGCCTTGCTCTTGTTGGATTAATTCTGGCTTTAACAATTCCAATTGCAAACGCACTGGCCGTAAAGCTTCTTTTAATAAAAAATCATGATCTAAAAAGGCCAATTGATACGACGGCGATTGCGCTTGCGGACTATGCGCCTCGCTACGTTTCACACGCACTTCATCGCGCGCAGATAAAAAAGGCGTGGAAAGAAATTTGTCTGCCATGTTGCATGCTCTAATTTTTAGCTTAAAATTAAGGGAGATCATAGCATAAATCCAAAAAAATCACCGGATTAACTGAGCCCATCTGAAAAACGTGAAAAATCGTTTATTTAGGCGCATAATGTAACTAAGGCTCGATGATAGGTTGACCTACCACGTCCTGTCTTTGGTATTTTTTAACCTGTTGAAACGTAACTGAAAAGTGATTGACCGAGAAGACATATTTCGTTAAGATATATAACTTAGAAGCACCGTTTTTTTTGTAAAAGAGGCTATCGTGGCAAAAGCAAAACCCATTACCATCACTGGTCCTGCCTCTGGCGTGTCAGCGTTGGGCGAAACAATTACATCGACCGGTTATAACCAAACGCCGAAAACAGCCAACGAACTTTTGAAACTTGGACAGGCCGCAGAACTTCGCGACAATGTAAGCACCTTAAAAAAGGCGCAAAATCAGGCGATACAAAGAAACGTAACTGCTTTTACAGCGTGGGTTGAGCAAGATCGGGTTCTTACAACATCTTCACCAGCCGGCAAGCGTTTTGGATTTTTTTCTCATCGCGATGATGAAAAATACGGCCGCTTTGGCAAAGTCATGAATAACAAGATTAGACATCGATTTAATGTGCAAGTGCAAGACTTGATAGCGACAGCTCAACAAGAAGTAGACGGTACCGATAGATCCACCAGTGATATTTACGCAGAAAAACGGAAAGCGGGTGGAGCAGACGAGTATCATAAAAAAATTGT
>Ga0302309_10002813_pt1 | contig 14075 bp, 15 predicted proteins | sample III_Palsa_N1_1_FD_200453 | JGI IMG/M metagenome (GOLD analysis project Ga0302309, IMG submission 200453) | Peat permafrost microbial communities from Stordalen Mire near Abisko, Sweden - III_Palsa_N1_1 | ecosystem: Environmental > Terrestrial > Soil > Palsa > Peat permafrost | place: Sweden... | reverse complement strand
AACCTGGCTCCAGCCGGCATGGCACAACAGACCTAGGCAGAGACAAATGGTAAGGATGCACCGGGCAACATGGGTGCAAGCAGAATTTTTCACATTGCCGCCAAGAAGAGCTTGTTTCATGTAACCTCCAAAAAGTAGCGCAGCAGGCACCTTGGGATTTCCCCTTCAGCACAGGCAAATAGGTATTGTTCAAGCGGTGATCGTTATAGGAAGCCCATACCGCCGCTGTCTAGGACTTTGCGGTAAGGCACTGATTCTTATCCCGATAAGAATTGCGATAACTCATTGGTAATAAAGGAAATCATAGACGACAAAGGTTTTTCCGAGGGTCTATAATTCCCGGCAAGCAGACCACGTTATGGCAGCAGACACGACAATTGGGGCAGTCCTTTACGGCGAGCAGGAGCGGACCGACGTCCAGCAACAACTGGAACGTCTGCTCGCCAACCCCCATTTTTCTCACAGCAAGCGGTTTCCAAGCTTCCTCCGATTCATCGTTGAAGAAGAGCTCGAGGGGCGCGGCGAGCAACTTAAGGAGCGCACCCTTGGCGTAGAGGTCTTCGGCCGCGACCCAAACTACGACACCACATCCGACCCCATCGTCCGGGTAACTGCGGCCGAGATCCGCAAACGAATCGCGCAGTACTACCAGGACTCCGGCAATCCGGACGAGCTCCGCATCTCGTTGCCGCCCGGCTCCTACGTCCCCCACTTCGAGTGGCCCGGCAGCCATCCGGCGGCAACCTCCGAACCCCTTCATGATCCTCACCCATTCACTTCGCTCGCGCACGTCATAGCCGCCAGTGACGCTGCGACAGCGATCCCGGTCACTCCTCGCTCCCACAAAGGCTGGTTCGTCTTCACAACACTTCTGCTCGCCGCCATAGCCATAACAGCCTGGTCCTGGGGGCGCAAGTCAACCACGCTGGACAGCTTCTGGGCACCCGTCCTGAGCTCGACCGACCTGGTGATCGTATGCTTTCCGCAGAGCCACCTAAACGGCATCACTTTGCGTGACGCCGCTGATCCTTCGGTCCAACGGCGCATGGAAGAGCCAATGAACGGCATCGTGCTCGACGATCTACAACCGCTGGTAAGCCTCTCCGGCCTGCTTGAGATGCGACATCAGCGCTACATCCTCAGGGGCGAAGACGATAGCACGCTGACCGATCTGCGCCAGGGCCCAGCCATCTTCCTCGGCGCGTTCGATAACGCGTGGACGCTGCGCCTCACTCGCGGCCTCCGCTACCGCTTCGGAAACGATCCCGAGATGAAACACTTTTGGATCGAAGACACGCAGTCACCCACGCACACGCATTGGGCCATAGACCGCAACGTGCAGGAAGCCACAAACAACTACCGCGACTATGCCATCGTCGCGCGCTTCCGCGACGCAAACACCGGCAAACTAGCTGTCATAGTCGCCGGCATTGCTCGCGGAGGCACCGTTGCAGCCGGCGAGTTCCTCACCCAGCCCAGCAACATGGAATCCATCAAAACCCAGGCGCCAAAGAACTGGGCCGGCCAGAACATGGAGTTCGTTCTGAGCACCGAGATCATTGATGGCCGCTCCTCGCCGCCAAAGGTCGAAGCCACCTACTTCTGGTAGCTTGTAGTGCATGGAAACTGCCGCACCGCCTCGTTCCGTCCGCCTGGCGCTCTGGATGGCGCTCGCGCTACCGATACTCTGCTTCACCGTAACCATAGCGGCGAGCGCCCAACGCAGGGTCTTCGCCCACTACATGCTAGCCAATCAGGATTATCAGCCGAACGATCCCACCGGCGAGCGCAACATCGCCTCCTACGAGCGTGAGATACGTCAAGCGCAGTCCATCGGCATAGACGGCTTCGCGCTCAACGCTGGCGGCTGGTTCAAAGAGCCGCGTTACATCAGGCGCGCCTCTGAGATGTTTGAAGCAGCCTATCGCTTGCACAGCAACTTCAAGCTCCTCATCTCCGCCGACATGTGTTGCTCGAACGACGCTGCGGATGTCGAGGACATGGTCCGCCGCTTTGCAAATAACCCACGCTACTCCGCCATCTACTACAAGCACAAAGGAAGATTTGTCCTCACAACCTTTAGTGGATCAAACCATGGCCCGGCCTTCTGGCAGCAACTGCGAGGCGATCTCGAACAAGGTACTCACCCATCACAACAAGACGCCCCCGGCGCACTCAGCATTGCAAGCGGCGTCTCATCGAGCAAGCCGCTGCCCATCGAGTTAATACCAGCATTCTTCTGGGGCGGCGAATTGCCCGCCACAACCAGCATTCATGTGGGCCTGAACGACTACGCCGACATTATCGATGGCGCCTTCTACTGGGGTATCGCCGGCGTTCCCGGCCTCGGCCAGCCGCCGGACCAGCTCCCATCGTCCGAGGCCTATGCCTCCGAAATGCACGCTGCCGGAAAGATCTACATGGCACCCATCTGCTTTCAATTCTGGGGAGCCAACGCCAACCGCTACTACGAGTACAGCGGTTACTCCGGGATGCGCGCCATGTGGCTTAATGCCATCCGCGTCACTCATCCAGAATGGGTCGAAATCATCACCTGGAACGACTTCGTCGAAGGCACATACATCAGTCCAATCGACGACCCAGCAAAATATCCCGGTGCCAACGATCTCGACGCCGGAGCTGCCCCGCCCTCAACGCTCCACTTCTATCACAGCCATCGCGGCGCTACCGAGTTGCTGGCCTACTTCATCCAGTGGTACAAAACCGGCCACCAGCCTGCGATCCGAAACGACACCATCTTCTGGGCCTATCGCACGCAACTCATGCCAGACCCAACAGCGGCCACAACCATCAAACAATATGGGCCCGTCACGAACGTCGTCTACATCACCGCAAACCTCAGCGTTCCTGCGACGCTTCTCGTCTCATTCGGAAGCACTACCAAATCGATCGACCTACCCGCCGGTTCAACTGACGTTCAAGCGCCATTACTCCCCGGCTATGCTCCCCATTTTGTATTAATCCGCGGCAAGTCACTGTTAACGGAAGCATCCGGCGATGACGCTGTCTCTACTCAACAGATTCCCCCCAACTCCTATTACTCCACTGGCTCCGCACACGATTGAACGTCTACTCGACCAACGGCGGCTTATACGCTCGAAACTCAACGACATCCTCAAAATCACTTGCAAGTCCCCGCAGCACCGCTGTGTGCGGCTTATTGGAAGTTCCGGCTACCAGCACATAGCGATATTTCATCGTCCCATCACCACGATCGATCACCTCCGGCGTACCAGCACAAACATTGCTCACCGCCCAATGAACGAAGAAAGGGGCATGCAGTGAAACATGCTTCAGATTGAAAGCCCGCAACAGCATCCAGTCCTGCGCATCGATACGCAGCCGTCCAGACTTTGACACAAAATCCCGTGTAGAAACCCCACTGCCATTGTCACCTGTAACCGATCCCTTCACGCTAAAATCGAAGCTCGTCTGATCCGAAGAGATATTCGTCAACGTCGCAGTCCAGTCTTCCACCACATGATCGTGCTGCAACGTCACCCGTCGCACCGCCGGCCAATCCGGCACAGTCTCAATAGAACTCGCGCGCGAAACTTGATAACAGCCATCGATGTCGTTCGGCGAGATACCATCGATCGTCACCGTGGGCCACGCTGCCAGCGGCTCACTCGAAAGCAATTCCAGGCGGCTGCCATCGAACTTCACCGTCGCTGTGCCACCAGATTGCGAAACCGCCTTAGCCGGAATGGAAACGACGTGATCTTCCGTCTGCCCGTTCCACTTCGCCACCAGGCTGTCGAAGTACTGATCGAAGAAACTGGCCATCAGCTCCTTCCCTTTCGCGTTTGGATGCAGCCCATCCACAAGCATCGACTGCGGATCAACATGCGTCCGAAGCAGATACTCTCGCCACCACATCCGTTGCGGCTCCATCGCCAGCCCATACTTCTTCGCGATCGCCGGAATCTTGTGATACGACATCTCATCGTTCCAAAGCCGCTGATGAACCCATAAGAATCCCGCACATCCCGGCTGCCGATGCATCGTCAACTGTAGCCCCTCAACGCAGGGCTCATCAGGCATCACCTCGCCGTGGTCTGTCTGCACAATAACATCGGCAGCCGTCTGCGAGCGAAACATGCGGATAATCCGCTCATAAGCATGGTGATCGCCATACACATGAAAGACGATCAGGTCCGGATAGAATGCGGCGATGTTCTGCTCCGTCGCTCGCTCCAGATCCGCGGAAGGAAATCCGCCCAGCGCACGGTTTTCCTCCACAAAAACAGTATTCGGATACTTCTCACGCCAATGCTCAAGAACCTCTTTATCCCATCCACTGCGAGTAATGGACTGCCCAAAAAACAGCACCTTCAGCACCTTGCGATTCGCCGGCGCGCTCGACCGTATGATCTCCAGCGTCCGCGCAATCTTCTGCTCATCGGGTACCGTATCCAACTCTCGCTGATGTTTCACGCGAGTCACCACAGCGGCCAGCGCAAGCATCGCCACCACGGCCGCAGCCGCCCACATACCGGTCTTCCCCAGCTTTGAACCCATGCCCTAAAACCCTTCTTCGTGCCGGCTACTCGCGCTCCAGGCGAAAACCATGCGGCAGCAGACTGCCCAGCGTCACGTCCATCGGCCCATCCTCACCCGGCCCGAAGACCCACGTATCGGCCCCACCAAACTCCCACAGGATCTGCCGGCAAGCGCCACACGGCATACTAGCCGCATTGTTCAGGTTCGCCACCGCAACCGCGCGCACCTTGATCTTCGGCCCCACCTCGCTGATAGCTTTGGCAATCGCCGTATTCTCCGCGCAAATAGTCAAGCGATACGAAGCATTTTCAACATTCGGCCCGGCAAAGATCTTGCCATCCTCAAGCAGCACAGCCGCACCAACGCGAAACTTGCTGTACGGCGAATACGATTGTTCTGCTGCTTTGCTGGCGAGGCTGCGAAGCTCTGTAATCTGTTCTGCGGTAAGCCCGCTGGGATGTGTTGTTTCACTCATGATGATGCGAGGCTATCTAGAAATGCGGCCAATGACAAGTTCACGCGACCACCACATACGGCCGCATCATGTCATTCGCCTCGTGCTCCAGAATATGGCAATGCCACAAGTACCGCCCAGCATAGCCGTGGAATGGCACAATAATGCGCGTCACTGTCTCCGGAGGGCACTGCACCACATCCTTCCACCCCATCTCATGGGCCGCGGGCGATATCGCTGGCCCAGTCATCCGCAGCACGTTATCCGTGAGATAGTCATAGGTCGAAAAGCTCTGCCTGTCGAGTATCTGGAAGTGCACCATGTGCAGATGGATGGGATGCACATCTTCCGTCAGGTTGATGAAACTCCATATCTCCGTGCTATCGAGCTTCACATACTCCGTGACCGGATCAACCCAGTGTTTGCGATTGAGCAGCATTACCATCGGCTCGCCGTTATCGCCATCAAACTCATTCAGCGTCATCTCACGCACACGCACCGCACTCTTCTCCGCGATGCGCTCAATCGGTATCAGCTTCGGCGGCATAACACTCTCATCGGCCACACGCTCCTTGCTCACCCGAAACTGCATAAGCTCAAGCGCATCGCTGATTAAATTTACGTTCTCTCCGCGGGCCTGGCTGAAGTCCACAATCAAATCCGTACGCTCCGCCGGCGCCAACACTAGCCGCTTCAAATCCACCGGAACAGCCAGCAGCCCTTGGTCGGAACCGATCACCTGGAAGCTCTGCCCATTCGACAGCGCCAGCGAAAAGAAACGTGAATTCGCCGTATTCGCAATGCGTAATCTGTACTTCCGCGCTTCCACCTCGTGATACGGCTGCACCTTCCCATTCACCACCATCGCATCGCCTAGGTACTCTTGCGCCCACGCCCCTTCATCCGGCGGATTCGGATAATAAAGCTGTCCCTGCGGATCAAAGCTGCGATCGTAGATCAGAAGAGGAAGCTCGTACTTGCCCGATGGCAATCCAAGCCCTGCTTCCACATCGTCACGCAGCAGATACCACCCCATCAGCCCCGCAAACACATTCAGCCGGCTCACGCCCATCGCATGATCGTGAATCCACAACCCAGTCGCATCTTGATGGTTCGGGTAGTAACAAAGCTTGTTATGCCCCGGCCCAAACCAGTCCTCCGGATAGCCATCACTGATACTCGGCACACGAGCGCCATGCAGATGTGTCACTGTGCGAGTCGCTGGAGCCTTCGCCAAATACTCCATCCCATGCATGGGCCCGGCTATCGGCAGAATATGCTTCGCGGGAAGCTCATTCACCCAATCGACCAGCACACCTTCATGCTGCGTTGCCTCAAACATCACCGGCCCAGGCCCATCGCCATAGCTCCACTGCCGCGCCGGCGGCAGATCGCGATGCATACTGTAGCTCACCTCGCGAATCCGCACCCGGTAATAAGGCGCATCCGCCGCTCCATGCACTGCGGAAGACCTCTTACCCTCAGCATGCATGCGCTGCGGCAACAGCAGCGTGTCAACAAACGGCTCCAGCTTCATCGCATCGAGCGTCTTCGCAACTGCCTTCCCTCCCAGAGGTCGAACCTCGCTCGGCATTGGCATCGGCATCCCACTCTGCTGCATAGCCAGCGTCCTCGCGGCTGGAACGCCCTGCAACAGGCCGCCACCCAATAGCAAGCTTCCCTGTTGCATAGCGCGCCTGCGAGTCAAAATCTTCAATCGCTCTCACTCCCTCGGACCATGTCGCCGCAATCAGTTACGTACAAGTCCAGTCTCAGGATCGAGAAGAACCGTCTGAAGGTTCTTTGGCTTCGACGAGCTAAAGTCAAACATGCCGTTCAACGGTCCAGAGGTCACATCGAACGATCCAGCCCCAAGCCGCCGCCCTCCAAGAAACACATCCTCGATCAACTTCAAAATCGAAGTCTGGTCTGTCACTGTATGGTCCACATAGTTCACCTTCGCCCACGGAGAAATGACCAACAACGGCAGCCGCGGCCCCGGTCCGCATCGCCCCTGTGCGTGCTTCGTCGCCGGATTCACCCCCGGCAACGCCGTTGTCCCATCGCCGCACTTCCCTGCACCATCCAGTGCATCCACCTTGCCTGCCGAGCCATTCACTGTCTTACCCCTCAAATGGTCATACCAGCCATCCGAATCGTCATAGGCAATAATGACCGCAGTGTGCTCCCAGTCCGGCTGCTGTTCCAGAAAATCAATCACACCCACAACAAACTTCTGTTCATCCAGCGGACTCGAATACCCCGAATGTCCATCCTCATAAGCAGGCGCTTTCAGATAGCTCACCGAAGGAAAGTTCCCTGCCTTCACCGCATCGAAAAAATCATGAACATCATACTGATGGTTCGCCGCGCCATCTGCATTAGTCGCAATCGTCTTCACCGATTTCGGCCGCACATGCAGTGGATTCCCGGTATCCTTGTAGTACTGGAACGGCTCATGGTGCGGCAGGTAATCACGCTTCGCAGTCTTTGCCAACGATTCCGAGCTCCGCCGGCATCCCGTCGTCCCATTAGGATTGGTAACAGTCAGATCAAATCCACCCTGGAAAAATCCCCACGACACATTAGCCTTTGTCAGCAACTCCCCAATGTTCGGTCCCGTCATGTGTACCAACGCATCGGACGTGCTCGAACAAACATCCCCCGTCGGCTGCGGGTCGGAGATCAGCGTAAAGCCACCATTACCATCCTCGGTAATTCCACCCTCAGCGTCTTGGTCGTTCACCACACCATTCGTCTGTCCCGAAGCAAGATTAATCGCCCCCGGCGTCGATGGCCCAAACACCACATCAAACTGGTGATCGCTCATCGCATAGTGCTGCGCATAGTTCCAATAAGCAGTAACGGTATTCCCATCGAAGTAGCCCATCGTCAACCCTGAAGTCGCCGACACGCCAACATTCTTCCCCGGAACCCTCGGTCCATCCGGCCGCCCAACAGACTTCGGAAACAAATCCATCTTGCCACCGTTGAATGCCAATTGTTCCGCCTGATAGCCATGATCCTGGTCCGCCGTAACTGCCTGATCGCGCCGCAGTCGAAACGGATTCGCCCGCCCCGCACCATTCTCCGCATTCAAAAAATTTGGATTCTCCGTCAACAACTTACCGCTGAGTCCGTCCACATGCGGAGTCCCTGGCAGCGATGTAAACATAGGATCACCAGCAGGGTTCAGCGCGTTAGGATACGTCGCAAAGTAATGGTCGAACGACACATTCTCTTGATAGATGACGACAATGTGGCGGATAGCATCGCTGGGCTTCACGCCTTGTCCAACCAACGCACTACGCGCGGCAAGGCACGCCGACAATACGCCGGCTACCTGAGAAACTCGCTTCATTCTCAACATCCATTCACCTCTTGACCTGCTATTGTCGCCTCTATGAAACGCCGCGGTCGAGCGAATCACTCAAGCCTTCTCTGCCACTCCGCGATAGCCTCTCGCTCAGAAGTTGGAAATGTAAGATGGCCAACCTTTCGTCCAGGCCGCGCCTCTTTCCCATAATCGTGCCGCAACAGTCCCGCAAACTTGGCAGTCTCTTCCTCCGACGGCATCGTCCCAATGCAGTTCAGCATCACCGTAGGCTCACTCGCCGTGCTCCCAAGCTTCATCCCCGTTATCGCACGCAAATGGTTTTCAAACTGCGAAGTTTTTGCCCCTTCAATCGTCCAATGCCCTGAGTTATGCACACGCGGGGCCATCTCATTCGCAATCAACTTATCTTTGACCACAAAGAACTCAACCGCCAGCACGCCAACATACTCCAGCCGTTCCAGCACGTGGGTCATGTACCGCTCCGCCAGCGCCTGCAGCGCAACAGTCGCCTTCGCATAAGGCGCAATAGACGTCCGCAAAATCCCTTCGCGATGGAAGTTCTCAATCAGCGGATAAAACACCGTCTCGCCCGTTAAGCCGCGAGCTGCAACCATCGACACTTCCGTATCGAATTCAAGCATCTTCTCCAGAATGCAAGGCACTCCACTAGGAACACCGCCCACATGCTCCCACGCCGCAGCCGCGTCTTCGGCCTTATACAATCGCGCCTGACCCTTGCCGTCATACCCCAGCCGCCGTGTCTTCAAAATCGCCGGCAGCCCAATCACTTCAACAGCCCGCTCTAAATCCTCCAGGCTGTTCACCGGCGCAAATGGCGCCACAGCAATGCCGCAGCTCTCAAAGAACCGCTTCTCTACCAAACGATCCTGCGCCACGCCCACCGCTCGCGCATTTGGATGGACGTTCACCCCACCCAGCACATCCACTTCAATGTTCTCGCTCTCAATCGTCACCACATCTACCGTCGCCGCAAACGCAGCGACAGCCGCAGCACTCTGCAAGTCCACCGCAAACATCGGCGCGACCTGCTCCGCGCAATCACCCACTCGCCCCGCACAGATCACTTCCACGCCAAGACGTCCCCCAGCCTGCGCTAGCATAAGCGCCAGCTGTCCGGCTCCCAAGACACCCACACGCTTTCGAGAAGAAGTCGTCATACGCGCGGATCAGGCCCCTTCAATACACTCGTAGTCTGCATCTTCCGAAACCTCTTCAACTTACTCGCCAGTGCCTTGTCCTCCAACGCCAGAATCGACACCGCGAACAGCCCCGCGTTCTTTGCTCCGGCCACTCCAATCGCAAACGTAGCCACGGGAATCCCCGCCGGCATCTGCGCAATCGAAAGTAGCGAATCAAGTCCATCCAGCGCCTTTGACTTCACCGGCACGCCCAGCACCGGCAGCGTGGTCTTCGACGCAACCATCCCCGGCAGGTGCGCCGCACCACCAGCACCCGCAATGATAATCCGCAGCCCACGCTCCTTCGCGCTCTCCGCATACTTCATCATCTTGTCCGGCGTTCGATGCGCAGAGACCACCTCAACCTCATACCCAATGCCGAACTCATCCAGCACCTTCGCCGCCTCTTCCATCGTCGGCCAGTCCGACTTCGATATCACACGCTCCATCCCTGTAGCGCTTCCACAAACGCCGCCTGTTCCAGCGCCTGCACACGATCCTTCAACGTCTCCACCGTATCACCCGGCAGCACCGCGCATCTCTTCTGCAACACAATGGGCCCCGCATCAACGTCTTCCGTAACCTGGTGAATCGTACAACCCGTCTCTGCCACACCAGCCTCCAGCACAGCCCCATGAACACTCTTATTCATAAGCCCGCCAAACGCTGGCAGCAACGAAGGATGTACATTCAACAATCGCCCTCGCCACGCCTCAACAAATGCCGCCGAAACGATCCGCATATACCCAATCATCAACACCAGCTGCGCCCCGGCCTCAACCAGCGCCGCCGTTACACGCTCATCATAGGCCTCACGCGTAAGCCCCTTGGCATCAAGATGCATGGCGCGAATCCCATGTTCCGCCGCCCGCTGCAAAATCGGAGCCGCCGCACGATCCGAAACTACAAGCACAATCTCAACATCAAGCGAGCCCGCCGCAACCGCATCCAGCACTCCCTGCAGCGCCGTCCCACGCGTCGATCCAAGCACTCCAACCTTCAACCTCATGCATCCCTCAACGACTTCATATGCTCAACCCGCCGCGCCACAAGCGCCGCCGTACCAACATCCGCGCGATGAAAGAACGGCCCGGGAATCTCCCTCACAACTGTCTCGCACACCGCTTCCGCCTCCGCTATCGTCGCCGCTGAAGCCACAACCGCAACCGTTCGCGAGCCCGTAGAAACTAACTCGCCTTCCTTCAAATCAACCGCACCTAGATATAGCGTCGCATCCACCGGCAACTCCGTAGGCAGCTTCACGGCATCGCCCTTGCGCGGCGCATCAGGATACCCCCCCGGCACAACATACTTACAAACACTGGCCTTCTCTGCGAACACGACCTCAACCTCATCCAGCGTTCCATCCACAATCGCGCGACACACCCGCACAAAATCCGTCTCCAGCAGTGTTAGCAGATTCAAGCACTCCGGATCACCAAACCGTGCATTGTACTCAATCAACCGCACGCCATCTCGCGTCGCCATAAAGCCGCCGTACAAAATCCCTTGGTAAGGCCGTCCACACTCCTTCGCCACAGCCTCGGCAACGAGCGTGTTGATTTCCGCAGCCTTCCGCAGATCACCCTCCGTAACAAACGGCAGCTTATGATCGGCACTCGTATACGAACCCATCCCGCCCGTATTAGGCCCCGTATCTCCTTCATAGGCGCGCTTGTGGTCCTGCACCAGGGGCATATGTCGCAGCGTCTTCCCATCGCAAAAGCTAAGCAGCGAAAACTCTTCACCCTCCAGCTTCTCTTCAATCACAAACGAGTGCCCATGCTCCACCAGCTCACAACAGAACGCCAACGACTCCTCCATCGAATGCAGATGGTCGCCACAAACCTTCACACCCTTGCCACCGGCCAGCCCATCATCCTTGATCACATGCTGCATGGGAAACCGTGCCAGCACTGCCTCAACGCCATCCATAGAGGTAAACCGCTGAAAGAAAGGATTCCCCTCAATCCCATACTTCGTCAGCAACTCTCGCGTAAAGCTCTTGCTCGATTCAAGCCTCGCCAACGACTGCGTAGGCCCAACTACGGGAATCCCCTCCTCCCACAACGCATCCGCAACCCCCGCAGCCAGCGGCGCCTCCGGCCCAACAACAGCAAGCGTAGCCTTATGCATCACCACAAACTCCGCAACCCTCGTCGCATCCGTAATGTCGCCGACAGCATACGCAATACACAACGAGCCAATCCCAGGATTGCGCGCAGGCCCAAAGCACAACAACTCAGGCTTCTGTGGACTCCGAGCCAGCGCCACGGCGATCGCATGTTCCCTCGCGCCCGATCCTATAACAAGAATCCGTTCCATCACGACTTCAGGCTCTCCATCACGGTAGCTTCCAGCGGCTTCAAATCCGGTGCAAACGCTGTGCCCGTGATCTTCTCAAACAGCTGAATGTATCGCCCCGCAAGCTCCGCGATCAGCTCATCCGGAGGCACCGGCAACTCCACATCTTTATAAGGATTGCAACGCTCCCGAAACCACAACCGAAAAAACTCTTTGTCGATCATGTCCGGCTCCATCCCCGCAGCCATCCGCTCCGCATAGCTATCGGCCAGCCAATAGCGGCTCGAATCCGGAGTATGAATCTCATCGATCAGCAGGATCTCACCCTCGCTCGACACACCAAACTCATACTTCGTATCCACCAGCATCAACCCACGCTCCGCCGCCACCTTCTGCCCAAAAGCAAACAACTCCAACGCCTTCTTTGAAGCCAGCTCCCACTCACCCGCCGTCAACCACCCCTCGGCGACAATCTCCTCCGCCGTAATCGGACGATCATGCTCCTTCTCTTTCGTCGTCGGCGTAATCATGTTCTCAGCCAGCTTCTGGTTCTTCTTCATCCCATCCGGCAGCGCGTATCCACCAACCGACCGCATGCCCTTCGCATACTGCGTCCAGATCGACGTATCGGTCGACCCCGTCAGATATCCACGCACCACAAACTCAATCGGCAGCACGCGGCACTTCCGTGCAATCAGCGCATTCGCATGAGGGCTAGCAATCACATGGTTGCCAATAATATGCTTCGTACTCTCAAACCAAGACAGCGACGTCCGGTTCAACACCTGTCCCTTGAACGGCACCGCACCCAGCATCCGGTCGAAACCACTCTGACGGTCCGTCGTAATCAACAGCAGCCGCCCATCGCCTAGGTCATACGTATCCCGCACCTTACCCGGATACTTCTGCGCCAACGGCAGATTCGTCTCCGTCAAACAATACGGAATCGCCGCAATCAGCTCCGCCCGCCCGATCATTCGTTCACCCCATCGAGCACAACACCCTCAACGCCGCTCTTAACCCTTCCCAACTCCCAAACCCGAAACGGCTTCATCGCCTCAGCCAGCCCTTGCTGCAACCCGGCCTTCGCAATCACCACCAACCCCACACCCATATTGAACGCCCGATTCATCTCTACCGTTTCAATGGAACCCAAACGCTGCATCAAACTAAAAATCGGCTGCGGCGTCCAGCTAGCCATATCAATCACCGCGCCCAACCCCTCCGGCAGAACCCGCGGCACATTCTCCACCAGCCCGCCACCGGTAATATGCGCCATTCCTTTGATCGCAATCCCCGCATCCAGCGCCCGCCGAATCGGCTGCACATAATTTCCATGCGGCGTGAGCAGCACATCCGCAAGCGTCTCTCCACCCAACTCCTCCATCGCGTCATGGATCGCATACCCATTCATCTCAAACAGCAGCTTCCGCCCCAACGACCACCCATTCGTATGCAGCCCCGTCGAACTCACGCCATACAGTACGTCCCCTTCAACAATGCCCGCACCCGTAATCACATCCGCGCGCTCCACCACGCCCGTCACAAACCCAACCACATCCAGCTCACCCTCGGAATACACCGCCGGCATCTCCGCCGTCTCGCCACCGACCAGCGCAATCCCCGCCTCAGCACAGGCCTCGCTCATGCCCTTAACCAGCCGCTCCACAATCGCAGGCTCCGTCTTATGCAGCCCAAGATAGTCAAGAAACGTCAGAGGCCTCGCGCCCATCACTGCAATATCCCCCGCCACAGCCGCCACCAAATCTCGCCCTAACAGCTCGTAATACTTCCCCGCATCAGCCCCTGCAGCCTGCGCCGCCATCACAGTGACCTTCGTCTTCGTCCCAACACCATCGGTGCTCTGCACCATCACTGGATCGCTCATGCTCCTCAGCGCATGGCCCAGCGAGTACATCGCCCCAAACGACCCCAACCCCGTAAGCACCGCCGCCGAATGCGTCTTCGTCACATGCGACTTCATCCGCCGCACGGCCTCATTACCCGCCTCAATATCAACACCCGCCGACTTATAATCAACCGCCATCTATCCAACCCACTTTCGAGCATTATCAAAAATCCGTTGCCAGGGACTATGCACCAACCCACGCGTCCACGTGTGCTGCGTCCCCAGCGCAATCCGCTCCGGATGCGGCATCAAAATCAGCGCCCGCCCATCCTCGCTGCTCAACCCACAAACCCCATCAGCCGACCCGCTAGGGTTCAGCGGATAATGCTCCGTCACCTTGCCATACGT
>Ga0302309_10002812_pt1 | contig 14076 bp, 15 predicted proteins | sample III_Palsa_N1_1_FD_200453 | JGI IMG/M metagenome (GOLD analysis project Ga0302309, IMG submission 200453) | Peat permafrost microbial communities from Stordalen Mire near Abisko, Sweden - III_Palsa_N1_1 | ecosystem: Environmental > Terrestrial > Soil > Palsa > Peat permafrost | place: Sweden... | reverse complement strand
CTGTGTCCGAAAACACCAAGCCGCCGATGCGGTCGCCTTGATACACGGCGCTCCAGCCGAGCAATGCTGCGGCCTGTGCCGCGCGCACCGCCTTGAATGCGCCTTGGGTCGCAAAAAACATCGGATTGCGCAAATCGACCCACAGCAACACCGCGCGTTCGCGCTCCTCGCGGAACAGTTTGGTATGCGGCCGACCGGTGCGGGCGGTCACGCGCCAATCGAGGGTGCGCGCATCGTCGCCTTGCATATACGGGCGCACTTCGTCGAACTCCATGCCGCGCCCTTTGAACGGCGAGCGGTAGTTGCCGCTGCCGGGCGCGAGAATGCGCCCCGCTGCCAGCGGCAACGATTCGGCGCTATGGCGCAGCGCGATCAACGACGGCAAGCCGATGCGCACGATGCCATCGTCAGCCGTGCTCTTGGTTTCCGGCGCGACTGCCGCTTGATTGATAGGTGTTTTGCGTTGCCGCAGCAAAGACATCATGGTACCGGTATCAGTTGCAACAGTGCGGCAATGAAATGATCCGAAGTGCGGCCTTCCGCTTCGGCTTCGTAATTCAACAGCACGCGGTGGCGCAATACATCGAAAGCGATGGCCTGGATATCTTCCGGGCCGACATAGTCCCGCCCGGCAAGCCAGGCGTGGGCGCGGGCGCAACGGTCTAGCGCAATCGTGGCGCGGGGGCTGGCGCCCCATTGCACCCATTTGCCGAGTTTCGCATCGTAGCGCGACGGATCGCGCGTGGCCAAGACAATTTCGACCAGATAGCGTTCCAGGTTGTCCGCCATGAAGATACCCAATACTTCCTGTCGCGCCGCGTGCAGGGTTTCATTCGAGAGCTTCGATGACGCTGGTATCGCCTGCCGTTTTTCCCGCGCTGCCTCATTGCGCACCAATTGCAAGATCTTCATTTCGGCGTCGGCGTTCGGGTAGTCAATTTTGACATGCAGCAGGAAGCGGCAGGGGATAAGTGGTGGTGCCAACCGTGATTTGCCGCTCCGCCATCGCTTCCAGCAATGCTGATTGCACCTTGGCCGGCGCCCGGTTCACTTCATCGGCCAGGATCAGGTTGTGGAACAAGGGGCCGGGCTGGAATTTGAAAGAACCGTCTTGCGGACGGAAAATATCGGTGCCGGTGAGGTCGGCCGGCAACAGGTCGGGGGTGAATTGCACGCGATGAAAGTCGCCGGCAATGCCTTCGCTCAACACCTTGATGGCACGGGTCTTGGCCAATCCCGGTGCACCTTCGACCAATAAGTGGCCGTCCGCCAACAAGGCGATCAATAGGCGGTCAACCAGCACTTCCTGGCCGATGATCTGTTGCGAAATAAGTTGCTTGAGGGAGCTGAACGCCTGCTGTGCTGTTGATTTTTCCGTCATGCTCAATGCTTTCTTTATTGATCGAGGGGCGTCAAGGCAAGCTTCAGGTTTGCCGACACATTGCGCCTATCGTACTGGGGGAGAGTTAAATTAGACTTAAATTCAGATTGCAGCGCCAGACTTAAATTGGATGATTTTTTGGCATCATAAATCGATAAATAGCGATGTTTGGAGCGGCGAATCGTCGATTCGTTCCGTGCGCCCAATCTTAAAGCTAGGCCATCAGGGTGCGCGCCCCCAGCCATCGACCGCTGCCGCATAATTCCCGCGTGACATCCAGCACCAGTCGCTCAACTGCGGCGGCGGCATTGGTCAGAGGAATATTGCGTGACGAGCACAAGGCAACTGTCCTTGAAATCTGCGCGCCGGCTATGCTGTGCGCGCGCATTAAACCACGTTCGATATCGGACAGCAACGGCGCCACCGGCAAAATGGTGGCGCCCAGGTCGGCCAAAATTGCCGAACGCAAAATCGCGACCGAGTTGATGTCGATGATGTTGTCGATCGAAAGTCCTGCAGTACGAATGATGCTTTCGATGCGCGGACGCACGCCATGTTGCAATCCGGGCAAGATCAACGGCACCTTGATCGCATCTGCCAAGGCGACCGCGCCGTCAGGCACGGCAAAGCGCGAGTCGGCGCGGGTGACGAACATCATTTCTTCTTCGACCAGCGGGATGGTTGAAAACGCAGTCAATTGCCCGTCATCAAACAGCACCGCCAGGTTGATGCGCCCGGAGCGCAATTGCTCGATCAAGTTGCCCGACAATTCTTCCGTCAGCTGCAGTGATATTTCTGGATAGGTAGCCCGCACCGCAACCAGCAAGGGCAAAGCTAGCGCACCGGATACGCTTTGCGGTATGCCCAGCGCGACGGTGCCGGCAGGTTTCGAAGTCGATTGCGCCACCGCCGATTTGGCATCGCCTACCTGTTTCAGGATAGCCTGGGCATGCTCATAGAAAGTCTTGCCGGCATCGGTTGCCAATACGCCTTGGGCTGAGCGGTGCAATAATTGCGTCTCCAGCTCTTCTTCCAGTTGGCGGATTTGCTGGGTCAATGCAGGTTGTGCAATATGCAAGACGCGTGCGGCGCGCGACAAGGAGCCGTGGTCGACGATGGCGACAAAGTAGCGGAGCTGGCGCAATTCCATGCAGGATCCTCCCTACGCTGCCGGTTGAATGGCTTTGCGTTCAATAAAAGAGGAGAGGATCAACGAGGTCGACGTGACGCCGCACCGAGTCAGCTTGGTGATGACTTGTTCCAATTCTGTCACCGATGAGGCGACCACCTTGACGATGCTGCAATCGTCACCGGTAATGGAGTGGCATTCGACGATTTCCGGGACTTCGGCGGCGACCACGGCCACCGGGGTATCGTTGCTGCGGCGGGCAACACGGATAAATGCCGTAATGCCGTAGCCGAGGGCGGCCGGATTGACATGCGCATGGTAGCCGGAAATAACATTGGCGGCTTCCATTCGCTTGACGCGTTCCGCCACAGCCGGCTGACTCATGTGGATACGCCTGCCGATTTCAGCGAGCGTGGTGCGGGCGTCGTGCTGCAAAATGTCGAGGATTTTGCCATCCATCGCGTCTAATTCAAGTTTCATGGCGGAAGTCGCTTATTTCGATTAAAGACAAAGTGTTTTGCATCATTTGCCTTGTAATGTCTATTCTAAATGATGTCCTGGACGCATACACTATTCCTATCCGTTGCCCAAGTAAATAAGTATTAAATAAGTATCGAACATGCGCACCCTACCGAAATTATCGCTGCTGGCCTTGCTCACCACGTATATCGTGTGGGGTTCCACCTATCTGGGCATTCAAATGGCGCTGGTGTCATTTCCGCCATTTATTCTGATGGGGAGTCGCTTTTGCGTGGCTGGAGCCATCTTGTTTGGCTGGCTGAAATTTCGTGGCGTGCCGAATCCGACCTTGCGTGAATGGCGTGATGCCTTGATCGTCGGCACCTTGCTGCTGGGCGGCGGCATGGGGTTGACCGCTGTCGGCGAGCAGACTGTTTCATCCGGCTTGACTGCCGTATTTATCGCCAGCGCGCCCTTGATGCTGGCATTGTTTGCGGGCTTCTTCGGTCAATGGCCGAGCGGGCGCGAGTGGCTGGGGATTATCGTCGGCTTCAGCGGGGTGGCTCTGCTCGCCAGCGGCAGCAATTTTGTCGCGCATCCTGCCGGTGTTCTGGCGGTGCTCGGCGCTGTCGCCAGCTGGACTCTCGGTTCCGTGCTGGCGCAAAAGAAAATGACACTGGCACCCGGTGCCATGGGTTTTGCCAGCGAGATGTTGATGGGGGGCTTGTCGCTGATGGTCATTGCCGTGCTGCGTGGTGAAAACTTCGCCATCCATCCCACCGCGTCCGCCCTGTACGCGTGGATTTATCTGGTGGTAGCTGGTTCGTTGGCAGCGTTTTCCGCTTATATGTACTTGTTGTCCAGGGTATCGAATGCCCTGGCTTCGAGCTACGCCTATGTCAACCCGGTGATCGCAGTGCTGCTGGGCGCCGCGTTCGCTGCCGAATCGATCGGCACGCGCGAAGCATTGGCGATGCTCATTATTTTAGGCAGCGTGGTGATGCTCACCACGACCCGGAAGCGTGTGAAGGTCGAATTGACTTCGGAAATGCTGGGCGAGGCAGGGTAGGAGCTTCAAATTTTCCTGAAGGCGCAAATAACCCGCCGCTCAAGCGGGTGGTGGCAGATCGAAAAAGAATTCAGCCGACTCATTCGGTTTTTCGAAAAGCAATTGCCCGCTGCTGACCAATTGATCGTAATGGCAAACGCGGTTTCGACCGTTGGCTTTCGCATAATACAAAGCTTGATCGGCATGGCCTAATATCACGACCGGGGTGTCATTGGCGATGCTGGCAAAACCGAGGCTGACCGTAACCGTGCCGACTTGTGGAAATTCATGCTCTTCAATGTTTGCGCGGAAGCGTTCAAATATCTTGTTGGCATCTTCCAATGTGGTGGAGCGCAATAAAATCACGAATTCTTCACCGCCGAAACGAAATACCCGGTCTTGTGTGCGAAACGATGTGCGCAGTCGGTTGGCGACCAAGATCAATACCTCGTCGCCGTATAGATGACCGAATTGATCGTTGACGCGCTTGAAATGGTCGATGTCGACCACTGCCAACCAGTGCTCCTGGATCTTCGCATGATGCCGCCGTTCCGGCAGATCGCCGCTCGCGTCCTCGTCGAGCTCGGCGTTGGCTGCCACCATTTTGGAAAAACGTTCGTCGAAGGTCTTTCGATTCAACAAACCGGTCAATGAATCGCGCTCGCTGTAATCAAGCAGGTTTTGGTAATTTCGGTAGACGCTGAGCATGCCTTCGATCATCCGCATCGTCTTTTCGGGGTAGGGCTGCGGATTGCAGATCTCCAGGCAGGTCGAGATCTTGTCGTTGAGCCAAACCGGCAGCCATAATTTGTGGCTGCCATCTGCTAATACTTCCTCGGCTTGCAACTGGTGTCCTTCGATGCAGGACACCAGTACCGGATAATTGCTCACCAGTTCGCCGCTATGCTCGTCCAGCTCGTTTTCATTGATGGAGATGACAGCGCCGGCGTTAACCCAAACGCGTTGACGCATATATAACTCGTCATCGTGCCTGAAAATTTCCCAGGCTCGCACCTGGCTGGTATCGACCAGTTCCTGCAGCGCAGCGATGATCGAGACGTCAAGCAAGGCTTGGTCACGATGGCAGGTCATCGCCACCATGTGCTTGAGCAGCGTTTCCATCTTGTTGGTATGCGGGGTGTTCACGATATGCGGCCCCTACCGAAATGGCATCGAAGCGCACCGAAGTAGAAAGCGAAACGAATCATGGATGCCATGCGTATCAAGTAAATTTCAGGCAATTTTCCTTGCCGGAATGACGTGCATCAAGTCAGGAGTCACAAGCAGCGCCGCATGTTTCAATTCTATCCGATTCTACGGATAGGAAAACGGAGACTATGCGATCGCGCCACATTAATGTATCTTTGGCATGACAATTGGACCAAGCTCGTGATTGCGGCATAATGCAACCGTTTACATGAATCCATTGTAGTTTTTGTTGCGTAATAGTGCTGGTGGTCATAAATTGAATGACCGATGCAAGAAATGGCCTGATTGTTCGATTCCCAGCCAGTTACGCGGCGCCGGGTTGTGCAACCATACGTTTCAAACAAGGAAGCATTGAAATGAACATGAACCCGGTTCGCCAATTCCTTGGCGCCTGCTTGGCAGTCATGGCGATCTCGAACGCGCTTCCCGGTTTCGCGCAAAGCGCGCCGCCAACGGACGTATTATTTCAAGACCTGGGCGGCAAGGATGGCATCAAGAAAATTGTGGCTGATTTTTTACCAATAGTATTAAGCGATGCACGCATCAAGAAGCAGTTTAACGATGCTGACATCGAACATCTGGGGAAAATGTTGGTCGAGCAGTTTTGTGAATTGAGCGGCGGTCCGTGCAAGTATGCCGGCAAGGATATGAAAACGATTCATGCCGATCTCGGCATTTCGAATGCGCAATTCAACGCATTGGCCGAGGACTTGCAAACGGCGATGGAAAGACAAGGCGTATCGTCGCGGGCGCAAAATAAAATGCTGGCCAAGCTGGCCCCTATGCAGCATTCCATCGTTACCAAGTAACCATCTAGCGGGCAGAGGCGCGTTTCATATTCAATTGGTAGTCAATCGTCACTGCATTTTTCTTGCTGTCACCGGATTCAATTTTTAAGAAAACATCATCATGCAAAATTTCAACATGCCGAAGGCTCGCAATTTTATCAGGTGCTTGCTGATGGCAGGCTTCTTCGCTGCAGTGGCGGCGCCGGTTTGGGGCGGGACCATTAACGCCGCGGCCGTCAATAAATCCGGCGAAGCGATGCCTGACGTGGTGATCTATGCTACCCCTGCGGGAGGTGCAGCAGGGGCATCCGGCCGGGCAGATGGTGCGACGATCGCCCAGGACCATTTGCAATTCACGCCGTATGTGACGGTGGTGCAGACCGGCACGGAAATCAAATTTCCCAATTACGACAAGGTCGAACACCATGTCAAATCGTTTTCAGCGGTCAAGGAATTTGAAATCAAACCCTATGAAAAAACTACGCCGCCGCCGATTTTATTCGACAAGCCGGGAATCGTTATCATCTATTGCCTGATCCACGAGTGGATGCGCGCCTATGTCATGGTGGTGGACACGCCGTATTTCGGGAAAAGCGACGCCTCCGGCGCCGTGACGTTGAATGACTTGCCGCCCGGAAATTACGAAATCCGTGCTTGGCATCCAGACATGGGAAGCATCAAGCCGCCTTTGCTGCAGACCTTGAAGGTCGACGCGCAAGGTCCGCAGCAAGTTAAATTTTCTTTCGATTTCATTCCGAAAAAGCGCAAAGCGGCCAGCGCAAGTTAATTGTCAATTCGTCCCCAATGCAAAAGGAAATAGTTTGAAGATTGAAATAGTACAAGCCGATTATCAAAACGGTGAGCATGCAGCAGCCTTGGTGATATTACTCGATGCGTATGCGCAGGATGCGATGGGCGGCGGCCATGCTTTGAGCGAGGAAGTGAAGCAAAACCTGGTCGCGGCGTTGGCGCGACGCCCCACCGCGTTCAGTGTTCTTGCTTTTGTCGACGGCCAGGCGGCGGGGTTGGTGAATTGCTTTGAAGGCTTCTCGACCTTTGCCTGCAAACCCCTGATCAATATCCACGATGTGGCGGTAGCGAGCGCCTACCGGCGCCAGGGTATCGCGCAAATGATGATGGCGCAGGTGGAGCAAATTGCGCAAGCGCGCGGCTGTTGCAAGCTGACGTTGGAAGTCTTGTCGGGCAATCATGGCGCCCGGCAAATGTATCGCAAGCTCGGGTATGCCGGTTACCAATTGGATGCGGCAACCGGTGGTGCGCTATTCTGGCAAAAACGCCTGGACTCCTGATTTTCGAAAACAGCTTCTAGCGCAGCATTTCCACGTGTGGGATGCCGTCTTCGTCATACGGCGCGGACATAGTGATAAAGCCGAAACTGCCGTAGAACGCTTCCAGATATTGCTGCGCCGAGATGCGGATGCGCATGCCGGGATATTGCCGTTCCGTGTGGGTAAGCGCCTGCGTCATCATTTCGCGGCCTATGCCGGTACCGCGCACTGCTGAAGTGCTTAATACGCGTCCCAGCGATACCTCCGGATATTTCACGCCGGGAAATACGCAGCGCAGGTACGCGACCAATTGCCGTTCAGTGCCGTTGTGCTTCCAGCCAAGCAAGTGGAATGCTTGCTGGTCGATGTGATCGATATCCGGAAATATGCAGTTTTGCTCAATCACGAATACTTCCTGACGGCGCTCCAGGATTTCATACAAATCGTCTTTGCTTAATGCCTCAAAAGAAGACCATTGCCATTCAATTGTCATGCGAATTCCGTGTTGATGAAAAATTGACCGCCCCGATAGAGTCGAATCCTCGGGGCGGGCTGTAGAACCTGTTTAAAATCTACCAGATATTGACGCGCGTGCCGGCCGGTCGCAAGGGCGAGCGTTCAACCGGGCAGGAAAATGCTTGGGCAAATTCCGGCAGGTTCGCCAGTGGTCCGATTACGCGATATTTATCCGGCGAATGTGGATCGATTGCCAATTGCAAGCGCAATTGTTCCGGGCGGATTTCGCCGCGGAAGCTTTGCGCGTAGGCGACGAAGAAACGCTGCTCGACCGTCAGGCCGTCCAGCGGCGCTGGTTGCGGTTTGTCAGCGAGCGATTTCTTGAGCGCTTGCAATGCAATCTTCAAGCCGCCCAGGTCGGCGATATTTTCCCCTTCGGTGAGCTTGCCGTTGATATGCAGCTTATCGATGGGATTGAATTCGTCGAATTGCTTTTCGATATTGCCGATACGCGCCAGGAAGTTTTTCTCATCCGCCTTGGTCCACCAATTCTTCAAGTTGCCGTCGGCATCATACTGGCGGCCCTGGTCGTCAAATGCATGCGTCAACTCATGGCCGATGGTCGCGCCGGTATTGCCGTAGTTGGCGGCGGCATCGGCATCGATATGAAACAGCGGCGGCTGCAGAATGCCGGCCGGGAACACGATTTCATTCATGGTCGGGTTGTAATAGGCGTTGACCGTTGGCGGCGTCATACCCCACTCCTTGCGATCGATCGGCTTGCCCAATTTCGCCAGATTGCGCTTGAATTCAAATTCACTGGCACGCATGACGTTGCCGGCATAGTCTTCCGGTTCGATTTTCAGCGCGCTATAGTCGCGCCACGTATCGGGATAACCGATCTTGACAGCCAGCGTATCGAGTTTTTCCATCGCATGTTTCTTGGTGTCCGGCGTCATCCAATCCAAGCCATTGATGTCGTCGCGCATTGCCAGTTTGATGTTTTCCACCATTTCCAGCGCACCGGCCTTGGCCTTCGGGCCGAAGTATTTGGCGACGTACAATTCACCCAACGCTTCCCCGGTCAAGCCATCGATCGTCATCAACACGCGTTTCCAGCGCGGCTTGATTTCCTTGGTGCCGGCCAGGGTGCGGCCATAGAAATCAAAATTGGCGTCGACAAACGGTTTCGATAAATCGCTGGCGCTATTGCGGACCAGATTCCAGTGCAGGTAGGTTTTCCATTGATCCAGCGGAGCGCCAACCAGCATGTGATCTGCTTCGGCGAAGAATTTCGGCTGCCCGACGTTCATTTCCCCCGGCGCCGCCAAGTCGATTTGCTTGAAGAAATTCGCCCAGTCGACGCGTGGATCGATCTTGGAGAAACGCGCCAGATCCATCAGGTGATAGGTGGCTTGCGGATCGCGGATTTCGACGTTGGTCATGGACGCACGGGCTAACCGGGTTTCCATCGCCATCACGGTGGCTGCATTCTGCTTGGCCTGCGCCGGAGTGTCGCCTAGCAGTTCAAACATATGCGCCACATGCACCAGATATTGGGCGCGGATGGTCTTGGTCTTGGCATCGGTTTTCACGTAATAGTCACGATCCGGCAAGCCGAGCCCACCTTGCGCCAATTGCGGGATATAGCGCAAGGTATTGCGTGCATCCTGGTCAATATAGAAGTTGAACAGCGGCGACATGCCGAGCGCGGTTTGCCTGGCGAGCGCCGACATCAACTCATCGCGCGTGGAAATCGCTGCTATCTGCGCCAGGTCGTCGCTGAGCGGCTTGGCGCCCGCTGCTTCAATCGCTGCCTCATCCATGCCGCTATGATAAAAGGCGCCGACTAATCGTGCCGCCGGGTCCTGGTTGGCGGTGCCGGAAGCTGCCTCCACCAGCGATTTCAAATCGGTCAAATTGCGTTCGCTGACCTCGTCATAGGCGCTATAACGCGAGCGATCCGATGGAATAGGGTTATTCGCCAACCACTTTCCGTTCGCATATTGGAAAAAATCGGTGCAAGGATCGGCGCTGCGATCCATGGTTTGCGCTTCCAACACCAGGTTATTTCCACTTTCGGCGGAGAAGCCGGGTTGGGTGTAACAGAAGAAGATGGCAGCAGCCAACGCCAATCGGCGCGAAGAAAAAGGGATCATGTCGTGGTCTTTTTAGAAAGGATGTCCAACGAGCAGTATATACTCGTAGCCGTTTTGGCATCCATGGAGAGCGACAGTTCAAATTTGCTTCGGGGAGAAGGGGCGCTATCCGTCGCTTATGTTCTTTAGGTGCCCCGGCGAAGTAGGAAATTCAGTTGAAACAGGCCATGATCGCCGTCGACATTGCCGACCACAGCCATCTCCGCTACACTTTGCCCATGCTCGCCAACCTGTCCGATGAAACGCTGATGCTCAGTTACCGTGATGGCGACCTGGCTGCCTTTACCGAACTGTATCAGCGGCACCGGGTCGGATTGTATCGATTTATCGCCTGGCGTTCGCCGCGCCAGGATTGGGTGGACGAGATTGTTCAGGATTGCTGGGCCGGTTTGCATGGCGCTCGCGCGCGTTACGAGCCGCAAGCGGCATTTCGAACTTATTTGTACCAGATTGCGCGTAATCGGCTGATTGATTTGCTGCGACAAAAGCAAAGCCTGTTGGCGAGCGAACTTGGCCAGGACGATGCCGATGATTCCACTTTTCAACATCTGACGGATGTCGCGCAGGAAGAGGTGCCGCCCGAAGTTCACTTGGAAAAGAAGCGCCAATTCGCCTCCTTGCATACAGCTATTCGCGCCCTGCCGACTGAGCAAAAAGAGGCCTTGATCCTGCAGCAGTTCAATGAATTGAGTCTCGATGAGATTGCCAGCGTGACGGCGGTACCGGTCGAGACCGTCAAGAGCCGCTTGCGTTATGCCATGCAGAAATTGCGCGCGCAATTGCAAAATTTGACCGTGCAAGGTGAAGTGGCATGACTTCCAAAGACGATATCAGCGTGGATGACAAGGATTTTGACGCCTTCCTGCAGCACGAAGGCGAGCTCGCGCAGCTATTGAAAACGCTGCCGCAACCGATGCCATCGGCGGATCTGGATGCGGCGATTCTGGCCGCTGCCAAAGCGGAACTGGAAAAGAATCCGGCGCCGCAATCGGTGGTGCCAATACCTGTGACGAGCGCAGCAAATGATGCAGGATCGCCTGCGGCAGCACGAGTAAGGCCTGGGCTTATCCGGCGCTGGCGCGTGCCTCTTGGTTTGGCGGCCAGCTTGCTGGTGACTGTGCAATTGGTGCGTTGGCAACTGACTGAGGAGCAAACTGTGCCTGGCGCTCCCGCCGTGCTATATGAAAGTGCGCCGATCGCGGCGCCTGCGCCTTCTGGTTCACAAGATAAAATGCTGGGCGCCGCGAGTGCACCTGCAGCGCAATTCCTGGAAGAAGAAAGAAGGAAGGCGCCACCGCCGCCGCCCAAGCCGCAGTTGGAACTGCAGCGCTCGAATATCTCCAATCGGGTTGCCAATGCGCCCGGAAACGTAGCGGCAGAAGCAGTAGTGCCTCCCGTTATGCTTCAAGAACCTGCAGCGGACAGCTATGCGCGGGCACCGGCACCACCACCGGTCCTGATGCCGCCTGCGCCAGTGGCTGCACCGACGCAGTATGCAAAGGCAATGGCCGTCCCGCCGCCTGCACCAGCGCCAATGGCTGCGACACCGGTGCAACGTGTTGAAATCACGGGATCTGCAATTCGTCGGGCCGAGGTTGAAACCGCGTCGCCGGTTCAGGTGATTGTTGCTGAAGATTTAAAGAAATCAGGCGTCACATCGGTAGCCGGGGTCATTACGAATCCAGCTGATGCGTGGCTGGCAAAGATTGATGCTTTGTTGAAGGCGGGTTCGAATAAGGAAGCGTTGCAGGAATGGCGCAAATTCCGTAAGGAATATCCCGATTATGCTGTGCCGGATGATATCAGCGAGAAAATCAAGCCGCTGGACAAATAGCGGTTCGCAAAACGGGCGAAAAACTCAACCTTTCCAGGTCCGCTGCAAGCCGGTGTCGGCATGAATCCAGCCACCTTGCTTGGTTTGGCGGTAATAAAAACCGACGCCGCCCTGGCGGAAACTGCTGATCAAGCTGCCCAAGACACCGGAATCCAGATTGGAAATACGGATGTCGGCAGCGCGTGCTTCCATGTGCAGCGATTTCCTGGCCGCTGGCACGCCTTGTTCGATCAAGTGCCGGTTGGTTTCCGCAGTGCGGTAGCCGGAGAGTATCTGCAGGGGTGCGTTCATGCCATAGCGGGCGACAAAAGCCTGCGTTGCCCACAGCAATTCCAGCAGCTTAGGGTCCATCGGGACCGTTACTCCGCCTTGCACATCGCGTAGCAAGTGGCAAAGTTCCTGATACGCCGGGTCGTTGATTTCGCCGTCTTTCCAATACAACAATTCCGCTTTTTCGCCGCTGGCGGGCCGAACCACGCTGATGGTGCGGGGCTTGACCCAGAAATCGATATCCAAGGTCGAAGCATCGAATATATCCGGTGGCGGTTCCACCATATCATTCGGATTACTCGGTGCCAGGTGGGGCCGTGGAGGTGATGGAGGCGGAGATTCTTTCGCGACGATCACGCTTTTGGAAGGAGGTGAACTTGCGCAACCGACCAAGAGCGCACTTGCTCCCAGTGTTAGTGATTGCTGAAGAAAATTTCTACGATTGGGCATGCCGCTTTCTGGAGTCTCGTTGACAGTTTATATTACTGCACGATTGAGTATCTTGCCAGCAAGAAGTTCCATTCTCCGGCTAATTTGTCGTAAATAGTCGCCAATAAGCGTAAGAAGGCACTCTCAGCGATTATTCACATTGGCCGGCACATGGTTTCATGTGCCGGCCGAACTGCATCGCCAATCAGTCTTACGGTTGGGCGCAGAAGCAATGCGTGACTGCCGTGAACGGTTTGTGGCTGTCCGCGATTTCCGAAAGCCAGCCGAGATCTTTGGCGACACCGCGTGCAGCGGTCGGCGGAATCCCGGATTGCATCAATTTCCAGTCAAACTGGTCGTTGAGCACTTGTGCCATCCTGGTGTCGAACATCCGGATCAAACGGTCGACGCCATTCGGCTCGCGCTCAATATAGCTGACCCGATAACCGTCAGCCAGTTTGGCGCGCTTGGCTGCGGATTTCAATGCGTCTTCGTAGCTGCCAACGGTATCGATCAATCCGCGCTCCTTGGCTTGCTCGCCGGTCCATACCCGGCCTTGGGCGACGGCATCGATTTTTTCCGGCGTCGTTTTGCGGGCGGCAGCGGCCTTGGAGGTGAAGTCGACATAGATATGATCGATGGTCGCCTGGATCAGGTCGCGAAACCGGGGATCCAGCGGACGCAAAGGATCATAGCCGTCGCGCAACCAGGTAGTGGTGACGCCGCCCGAATGGACGCCGATTTTATCCATGGCCTTGTCAGCCGTAGGCAAGATCGCAAAGACGCCGATGGAGCCGGTGATCGTGGCCGGATCGGCAATCACTTCGTCGGCTGCCATCGAAATCCAGTACCCACCCGATGCGGCCACGTCACCCATCGACACTACTACCGGCTTGCCGGCGGCGCGCGTCAATTCCAGTTCGCGCCGAATCAATTCGGCGCCGAAGGCGCTGCCGCCAGGGGAGTCGACCCGCAAGACCACAGCTTTCACATGCTCATCTTCCCGCGCCTCGCGAATCAGGCTGGCAGTCGACAAGCCGCCGATCGAACCGGGAGCTGCCGTGCCGTCGCTGATTTCGCCGGATGCCACGACCACCGCCACGGCATCGCCGCCAAATTGCGGTTTCTGCCGGGCCAGGTAGTCGTCAAATGAGATTTGCCGGAACGAATGTGTTTTTTCGTCTTTGACGCCGCGCGTCAACATCATCTGGCGCAATTGGTCGCGGGTTTTCAAGCCGTCGATCAGCTTGGCGGACAACGCCAATTGGGCCATGTCGCCGTGCGCGGCACTAACCAATTGCGGCAAGTCGTTGATCGATTGCATGATGCTGCCCGCAGGAAGTTTGCGCTCCTTCTCAACCGTATCGGTGTAGTTTTTCCACATGCCGTTATACAAAAAGGTTTCGGCTTCCAGGGCGGCCGGTGACGGTGCGTTGGCAATATACGGCTCGGCGAAACTCTTGTAGGTGCCAACGCGCATCAGGTTAACGGTGATGCCCAGCTTGTCGAGTGCATCGCGGTAGTAGTTACGATAGCCGCCAAATCCTTCCAGCTCGACAATCCCCATTGGATGCATGAACACTTCGTTGGCATGAACAGCCAGGAAGTACTGACGCTGATCGTAG
>Ga0302309_10002810_pt1 | contig 14077 bp, 10 predicted proteins | sample III_Palsa_N1_1_FD_200453 | JGI IMG/M metagenome (GOLD analysis project Ga0302309, IMG submission 200453) | Peat permafrost microbial communities from Stordalen Mire near Abisko, Sweden - III_Palsa_N1_1 | ecosystem: Environmental > Terrestrial > Soil > Palsa > Peat permafrost | place: Sweden... | reverse complement strand
ACTATAGTAGATGATGAAAACAACGAAGTAGCCGAATTTCAATCACAACATGCTGGTATGGGCATATTTGCCCTGATGCCCATGCCGGGCAAAACCTATATGGCAAAGATCATACTGGCAGATAACCTGTTTTTTAAGGTAAAACTGCCTGCTGCAAACGATAAGGGCTTTGTACTGGCAGTAAACACCAATCCCAATGACAGCACAAAGTTAAACGTAAGGATAACTACCAATGAAGCTACCTTACAGGACAGGAAAGGCCAAAATTTTTATATCGTCGGACAATCAGGCGAAACTATTTATTACACCACAGCAGGTAAATTAAATAATGAATCGCTTTCGGCAGTAGTGTCTAAAAGCAAGTTCCCGTCAGGTATCGCACAGTTCACCTTATTTTCCAATACCAACGAACCGCTGAATGAAAGAATGGTATTTATACAAAACAACAATGACATCCTAAACCTCGACCTTAAAACACCAAAACAAATCTACGCCCCAAAGGAAAAAGTAAACCTTGATTTAAATGCGAAAGACAATACCGGTAACCCCGCGCAGGGCAATTTTTCGTTAACGGTATATAATGAAGATAAACTGACAGCAAACGAAAATGCCGAAAGCACCATCCTGTCAAACTTATTACTCACTTCTGATTTGAAAGGCTATATAGAAGAACCAAATTATTATTTTAATAAGCCAACCAATCAAACGAATGCAGATTTGGATGCTTTGCTATTAACACAGGGCTACCGCAGGTTTGAATGGAAAGAGGTTATTGATGATAAATACTCTAAAATTGCTTACCAGCCCGAAAAAGGTTTATCCATATCGGGAACACTGACTACCGAAAAGGGAAAACCGGTTGCAAAGGGAAAAGTAGGCGTATTTTCGGTTGCCGATAAAATAGCGGTAGATGCCACCAGCGATAACCAGGGTAAGTTTGTGCTGGACGGTCTTGACTTCCCGGATACGAATAAGCAACTGGTGATACAAGCCCGTATGGTTAATAATGATAAGGATGTAACTATTAAGCTGGACAATAAAACTTATCCCCCCCTGTTTAAAAACAATAACCCCGAAGTTTCAACAGCAAGTACTGAACAGTTTTTAAACATCAACATAGCTGCATCCTTACCGGCAGATACCACCCTATTAGTGAGAGCTATAAAAGCCGCTGCTTTAAGTAATAAATTATCCGGTCATGATAGGGAATTAAAAGAGGTGACGATAAAGACAAGGAAAAATGCCGGGACAGAAATTGCGCCCTGGATAGTAGTAAACCCACGCTCCGCCAATTTGAATGGGCCGGGCCATGCAGACATGGTATTATCATCAAAAGACCTGGAAAATTGCATCGACTTTCTGGAGTGTGTAATGAACAGGATGCCGGGGGTATTAAAAAAACCAATACCAGTACCTCCATGGTATATATATTATTTTATAAGGCACCAGGACCAATCGTTTGGCCAGGGGGCAACCGCTTCAATTTCATCTAATTCAAAAAGTCAATCTAATTCAAAAAGTCAATCTAATTCAAACAGTCAATCTAATTCAAACAAATCCGGAAGCAATCCGCTTGAAATTGCATATATGGTTGATGGGCAGTTTATCAAAGAAACGGATGCGTATAATCTGAATGTGGGAGATATAGAAACTATCGAAGTGCTAAACAGCAGCAGTTATTTAAATGTGTACGGCACAGGCGCTCCAGGTGGTTTATTAATTATTACCACAAAAGCAGGAAATGAAGACGTCAGTATCGATTATACGGCTATGGTAGCCCCCGGTGTTATTACCACTAAGTTTCAGGGCTTTTATAAGGCTAAAGAGTTTTATGTACCAAAATACACTGCGAAGGATTCCTATATTCATGATACGCGTGATGCCATATACTGGAACCCAAATATTGTTACGGACATTAATGGCAAATTTCCAATTGAATTTTTTAATTCGGATGTAAAAGGCACTTATCGCGCTGTTGTTGAGGGTATTGATAACGAGGGGAATATTGGGCGGTTTGTGTATAAGTATAGGGTAGAATAGGCATTGCGCTTTGTCTGAACCATGATTTTTAGGATTTTCACTTATTGTTTGTTTTTAACGGTGTTCAGGAAGGCTACGCCATTTGAGGATTAAATTGATTTTAGCACTCTAAAAAAATCGATAGGAATCCTGACTATCCTTTAATCCGTTTAATCATGGTTCAGACAAAAAATCGCTTTAAAAGAAAAAGAGGAAACTTTTGGCCTCCCCTTTTTAATTAACTGACTCATTATTTACCATAAAGAACAATTGGTTAGTTCGATATATAATAGTACAAATATAAAAACTACAGACATAGTAGTACTATAATTTAACATATTTTAACGTGTATTTTTTACACATTTGCCGGTTAATGCACATTTTTAGTTAAATCAGTGATTTATAGCTTGTATTAAAAGCTTAGTTAGGTCCGTAAATTATAAATTAATTCATTTTTTTTGAAATAGAAAGACCAAAATACCGGTCAGTATTTGTAAATATGACTGATCCATAATAATCCGGGACCTCAATCAATTTGAATAATCTTCTTTACAACGCGATCAAAAAATGAGGCATAAAAAAGGTCGAAAAACTCTCGCAGTTATTCGACCCTACATCTACCTATGAAAAACATCCTTTGAGAAGGATATCATATTACTGTCAAAATAAATGCCACATAAAAATTGTTATTTATTTAACTTAGGATTCCCCATTTATCAGGCAATGCAATTTTACATTGTGGAAAATGTTCCATTATTAGGGTATAAAATTGCACAAAGCGCGATCTGATAGCATGAAAACACCTTTATCAAAACCAATGAAAAAGGTGGGTATTGCTTAATTAATATTTAACCCATGCCTTTCAAAACTATAAGGCATTAGTATTGTTAAACCTATATGGATTACAATGTATATCTGTTAGCTACCGACCCTAATAACGCGTGTAGGGACGTTATTCATTCAAGGGACACCGGCTTAAAAATAAGGGTTTTTTGTGTGAATAAGGAGCCGTTTACCCCCAATGCTAATGAGATACAACTTTTTGGTTATGCCAACGGTAACCTATATGCATTTGAAACCATTGATATTAAGGCAGAGGATGCCTTAGATGTTGTAGGAGCTATACAATGGTATGCCGAATACATTGAGTTCCCCGAAATGGAAATATTGCCTGAAGACCCGCGCGCCAGTCAGAATATCGCTATTTAGAGGATGTGCAGATGAATTGATGTGGATCAGGCACCACTTATAAATTATCGGCCTGAATAGCATTCGCATATAAAAAAGCTGGCATTTCTGTCCGACTTCGTGTCTTGGTTCTTAATTCCCCTAATAAAGCTTGCTTATTTATTGGATGAAATTACGGTTTTTATTTTTTCTATAAACGGGTCAATATTTTTGAAGTATTTATTATACATGTCCATTGCAGTTGGAAGAAAAATTATATCGGGTTGCAGCCCTTTTCCATGATTTTGCTCCCTGCTTACCGAATACGTCCATAACAAGGGCATTCTTAGCCTGAAGCGGGTATTTGGCAGGTTTATATCTACGCTGCTGCCGCCGTCGCAGCCTGCAAGGCCACCGCCTGTTTCCTGCCCTACGGTGACGCATTTTGTTTGGGCTTTTAAAGCGGTCGCCAATAATGCCGCCGCCGAATAAGTACCGCCGTTGATCAACAGGTAAATGCCGCCTCTAAAACCCTCCTCATTTGCAACCTGCAACTCGTTGGCATAAGTTTTAAGCTGGTAGGGTTTATGATCAACCTGTGAAAAATCAATAACTCCTGAATTTTTCCGGTTAGCCTTATCAACAACCCCTGCAAATTTACCCAGGTCAACCATGCCCTCTTCCTTAGCTGTAAAATAGAAATTTTTATCAACCAGGTATTTCATCAGGTCAATGCATGCCCTTTCATTTCCACCTGCGTTGTTCCGCAGATCAATGACCAGGTTGTAAATATTTTTATGCTTTAGTTCTTTAAACAACTTTTTATGAAAAGACGAGTAATCATCGTAGGTAAAATTGCTTATCCGCAATAATGCAGTTGATGGTATGTCTTTAAGATAGGTAACTTCATGTAATGATTTCGACGAATCTTCGGGGTTTAAAGGCGCACCTTCAGATCGCTGGCTACTGCCATATAACCTCAATATATCGGCCTCATTATTTTGTACCCCGGCGGCTTTTATTGTCCTTGTTTTTGTAACATCGCCCGATTTAAAAGTAACTGTAAACCGGTCTTCCTCACCATTTAATAAATTGTACAACCTGTTAAACGCGCCAACTTCAAGCTGGCTGTCTTTGTAGCTATTGCTGTAACCGTCGGCTGTAATAAAGTTTCTTTCACGGTTTAATATAAAATAAGCCGGTTTACTATTAACAGTCAATATCTCATCGCCAATATTAAAAGCAGTATCTGTTTTGCCAATATAATTTTTTACATATAGCCGGTTATTTCTTATATAAATATAAAACGACAAAATGTAGTGTTTGCTATAATTGTAATTTGTTATAAATGTCTTGCCTGGATCAACATCCGTATGACCTGAGCCGACCTTTGATATCACATTTTGTATTAGTTCCCAAAATGCTATAGTTTGCATGGGGTGATCAATTTTTGCAAAGCCATTATCAAAATAAAAGTCTATTGAATCTTTAGGCTGATACCGGTACAAACTGGGATGCAGGGTTTCCATAGATGTCCTGAAAAAGGCAAAGTCGGCCTTCAATTCCGTTACCGAAAAAACCTTTGGTGGGCCAGGTTGTTGGGTTTCCTGGGCGCTGCCGTAAAGACCTGTTAACAGGATATGAATGAAAACTATGAATTTCCTCATTAATATTTTTATTGATGATGAAGCCGGAGCCCAATAAATTGAAACTCAAGTATTAATAAACTTTAAAACTACATTTAATTTCAATAAATTTACCCCTCATTTATTCCAGAACTATGAGCATAGTAAATATCCCACGCCTCGACCTTAATACTTATATCAACGGCAGCGCGGCAGACCGTAAACGCTTTTCGGACGATATCGGTAAGGCTTTTAACGAAACAGGTTTTGTTACCATTACCAATCATGGTTTAAGCAAGCAGTTGATAGACCAGCTTTACGCGCAGGTTAAAGCGTTGTTCTCTCTTCCGGATAGCGTTAAATCAAGTTACGAGATACCTGAACTTTCGGGCCAGCGCGGTTATACCGGTAAAGGCAAGGAAACAGCCAAAGGATTTAAAACACCTGACCTGAAAGAGTTTTGGCAGATAGGCCAAACCGTAACCGACGGTGATGTTATTAAAGACGAATACCCGGATAACATGGTGGTTAAAGAACTACCTGATTTTAATACCATTACATTAGAGGTTTATAAAAAACTGGAAGACGCCGGCAAGCATTTATTGCGGGCCATAGCGGTATACTTAAACCTGCCCGAAAACTACTTTGATGATAAGGTACATAACGGCAACTCCATTTTACGCACGTTGCATTATTTCCCTATTCTTGACCCCGACTCTGTTCCTGCGGATGCTGTACGTGCCGGGGCGCACGAGGATATTAATTTGATCACTTTATTAATCGGCGCAAGCGCCGATGGCCTGGAGCTGCTTACCCGCGAAGGCGAATGGTTCCCGGTTAAAGCGCATGGCGAAGACCTTGTAGTTAACGTTGGCGATATGCTGCAGCGATTAACCAATAACAAGCTCAAATCAACTACGCACCGGGTGGTTAACCCACCGCGCGAACTGATGAAAAACTCGCGTTATTCTGTTCCGTTTTTCCTGCACCCGGTATCCGATATGGACCTGACCTCATTGCCGTCAACAATTGATGCCGGACATCCCAAAAAATATGCTGATGTAACTGCCGGGGAATATTTGGATGAGCGGTTGCGTGAAATAGGGTTGAAGAAATAGGTAACCGTTGTAGAGACGCAATGCATTGCGTCTCTACTTCATTTCCCCTTCAATTGCCCGCAAAAATTCATTAACCTGCTGCGAGCCTATGATGTAAACCAGGCCGTCCCTGTCTGTTAAGTGTATGGCTTCTTTTCCGGCTGTAAAAAAACGAATAGTGCCCTTGCTGTGCAGGTTATAAACCGGGTTGTTAAATAAATAACGGCTATACTTTCCTTTTTCAACTTTTACAATACTGTTCAGGTCTATTTTTACCAGGCGGGTTGTCCACAGGCCGTCAAGCAAAACACTTTTATTTTGAACACGGGTGCGGAAATGCAGTAAAAAACCCATGAAGATGGAAATGACAATAATGGAAAACCCCACTACCATCAGCAGATCGCCGCTGCGTTCGCGTTCGTCAGTAAAAAAATCAACGGCAAAGCAAAACATCGCCAGCGCCAAACGTATGGTAAGCGGGATAAATTCCCGGCCCAGGTATTGCTTTTCGGTAAAAACAGGTTTATCGCTCATTCTTTTAATTTGGTAATTAGTTAATTTGAAAATTTGAAGATGTGCAAATAATTTTCAAATCTTCAAATTACCAAATCCTCAAATTTTATACAATTCGAAGATAGTTACTTTTTTGGTGTTTTTATTTACCTTATACCGTTCATCAAGCCGGTAGCCGCCAATCCATATAATTTCGCTGTTGCCGTTAATTAATATTGGTATTTCACTTTTTACGTGCAACGGTATTTTTTGGTTAATAAAAAAGTCGCTTAGTTTTTTGCGGGTTTTCATTCCCAGCGGATAAAAGCTGTCGTTTTGCTGCCAGCAACGGATAATTAACGGATATATCAGCAAAGCAGCATCAACGGCAACCGCCATTGGGTTATCCGTTATGATCAGGGGACTATCATCATGCAAAAGTGTAAGCTTATAGTTGCCATAATTTACCGTATGACCGCCTTCGTTTATAATCACATTTTCCTGCGTGTCGCCGGGCTTTTTAGTGAGAATGATATTATCCCTGTCAAGGATCAATTGATAGTCGGCCGCTTCAAATATCCGCCCGGAATGTTTATCCAAACTTCGTATAAGATCATCTATTGTAGTTTCATTAAACCCATATTCCTGTAATAATTTAAATAATAACAAATGTTTTGGGTTAAGTAGCTTTACAGCGGCTATTGATAAATAGATATCATCGCCCTGCGATATAAACAGCCCTTTTTTTAATTCTTCCAGCCGCACTTCCAGCAATGTTTCCATTTCGCGGAAATGCCGCAGGTTATTTTCAAAGGTATTTTCCAGGTTGGGGTTTAGCTCTTTTAGTTTAGGTATCACCTCATGCCTTATTTTGTTCCTGGCATATTTTGTTGAACTATTTGAACTATCCTCTACATAGTTATACCTGTTCCCGGTAATCAGTTTTTGTATTTCCTCACGGCCTAAAAATAACAGCGGTCGTACTAATCTTCCGTTTTTTGGTAAAATGCCATGCAGGCCTGCAATACCGGTGCCACGGGTAAGGTTTAACAATATAGTTTCAATCGTGTCGTTTTGATGATGCGCAAGCGCGATAACAGCATAGCCCGATTGTTGCCGTACTTGTTCAAACCACGGATAACGCAAATCGCGGGCCGCCATCTGGATGGATATTTTCTTTTCAGCAGCGTAGGTGTGAGTGTCAAATTTTATGGAGTGAAACGGTACTCCGGCTTGTTGGGCTAAGTTTTTGCAAAACGCTTCATCCGCAGTTGAATCATCACCACGTAGTTGAAAATTACAATGCGCTATGCCAAAATTAATGCCTGCCGACTTTAATAAATGAACCATCAATACAGAATCCATACCACCGCTTACGGCAGCCAGCACTTTGCCACCGCGCTCAAACAAGCTGTTTTGTTCAATAAAATCTGTAAATTTTTTAACCGGAAGCATCATCAAAATTATTAATTTAATAACCCCAACAAAAAACTAATTTTGCGGCTGTGAAGAAACCTATTTTAATCTTCTTGTTTTTGCTGTCTATAGCATCGGCTTTTGGGCAAAAAGTCCTGCAACGAACGCCTGCAAACCCTTCAAAAAAATCTATCGTAACACTGGTAAGGGGCGATAAAACCGAAGCTACTAAAGATGCCACAGGTAAAAGTGTATTAATAGTACATAACGGCTTATTTAAACAGGATTTTTCAACGTTAACATCAGACAGCGCCTATTTTTACCAGGAACTAAATATGGTTGATGCCTTTGGCCACGTACATATCAACCAGGGCGATACACTAAATATATATTCGGATAAGCTGAATTACAACGGCAATACCAAGTTGGCTATTTTAACAAACCATGTTATAATGGTTGATAAAGATGCCACGCTAACCACCAACTACCTCACCTATAATACCGCTACCCGTATTGGTATTTATAATGATGGGGGCAAGTTAGTAAACAAGGATAATACCCTGACAAGTAAAAATGGCTATTACTTTGCACTTACGCACGATGCCTACTTCAGGTACAACGTGATATGTAACACCACCGACGCGATCATAAAAACCGATACGCTTAAATATAACACGAAGGTGCGGATAACTTATTTTTACGGACCTACACATATTTTAGGCAAAAAGGATAAGGATACACTTTATACCGAAAATGGCACTTATAATACCATTAACGAGCAGGCGCGTTTTGGCAAAAAGAATTTATATACCCAGGGAACAAAATCATTAAAGGGCGATAGTTTATATTATGACAGGCTGCAAGGCTATGGCCGCGCGGTTAAAAACATTACCTTTAATGATAACGAACAAAAAATAACGATAAAGGGCGACCTTGGCGAATATTATAAAGCCGACGACAACGTAGTTGTAACCCAAAATGCTTATATGATAATTGTAACCGAGGACAAGGACTCGACCAAAACAGATTCTGTAAGCAAGCGGGGCATCGCACTAACCAAAAAAGATTCGTTAAGAAAAAAGGCAGATTCAGTTACTATAAAACGATTGGGCCTGGTACCTGCGGCCAAGCTTGCAACAGATACGGCTACCATAAAGCGGTTGGGCCTGGTACCTGTGGCCAAACTTGCAACAGATACGGCTACCATAAAGCGGTTGGGCCTGGTACCTGCTGTTAAAGCCAAAACCGACTCGTTACCAGTAGTTCATATTGGTCCGCCGGATGTAGTTAAATCGGCCGCTGCCGCTACTAAAAAGCCTGTAGCTACCACAAAAACTAAAACGGGCACAGCGCCAAAAACTAAGGATGCGCCCGCTGTTAAATCAATAAGTAAAATCACCCCGCTGCCTGCAAATAAAGGCGACTCGGTAATTAAGCCTGTAATTGCACAAGCGTCCGATCATATTAAGCTCGACTCGATGTTTGTTGGGGCCGATACGCTTGAAACGCGAATATTAACCTATAAAGATTATAAAATATTACAGCGTGAACGGTGGGAAGCCAGTCACCGGGATACCTCTATTAAGGTGGTACATAGCGTAATGCTAACCAAGGCGCCAAAAGTTTTGACTGGTGAAATGGCAAAAATACTGGCGGATACAGGTTTGTTCCACCCGGAATTTTTTGGAAAACCAAAGCCAAAGGCGGCGGCTAAAAAGAAACCCACAAAACCGATTGACCCCAAAAAGTTGATAGCCGATAGTATTAAAAAAGTGCAGGTAGCCGATTCATTGCAAAAAATTTATGATCATGGGCTGGTTGACACTTCGCGTATCCGTATTATTTCAGGGCACCATCATGCCAAAATATTTAAATCAGACCTGCAGGCCAAGTCCGATTCGTTATTTTACAGCTACAGCGACTCAACTATACGCATGTTTGTACATCCCATTATCTGGACACAGGGTGCGCAACTATCCGGCGATACGATTACGATGCAGATGAAGAACAGGAAACTGGATAATATGGACCTGTTCCCTTCGGCGCTGATCGTATATATTGAGAAGAACGATTCAACGCACTTTAACCAGGCCGGCGGCAAAACCATGCACGGTACCTTTAAGGACAATAAATTGTCAACCATGCTGGTTGTAGGCAATACCGAAACTATAGCCTTTAAGCGCGACAGTGCCACGAATAAGGTAACCGAAATGTCGCGATCGGTGAGCGGAACCGGCTTTGCCCGATTTGGAAATGGCGTAGTTACTTTTGGGGCTTTTACAATAAAGTACCATGACAATGCAACTCCTATTGCGAAAGTAAAAGAGGAAGACAAAACATTAAAAGCATTTATATGGAAGCCGAAAGAACGGCCTGCTTCAAAAATGGATATCATAGCATCTTATAAACCGCCTGTTGAGAAAAAGCCGGAAATACCTAAGAATACGCCGGTAAAGGGAACAATGCCCGTTAAACCGGTTGCTACTAAAACCAACGGAAATAAAAAAACTACCAATACAGTAGTAAAACCCGCGACGATAACTCCCGAGGTATTAAAGCCTGTTAAGGATACGACATTAAAGGTTAAACCCGATAGTTTAAAGAAACCGGATACTTTGAAAAAGGTCCCCGCTGCAAAACCAAAAGGAGAAAATCAATAGTTCTCCTAAAAGACAGACTAAGTTTTAAAAACTTTATAAGCCTGCTGGTGATTACATCACCAGGGTCCCTATCTTTTCACCATTAGCGATCTTCATAAAGTTGCCTTCCTTGTTCATGTCAAAAACAATAATAGGCAGTTTATTTTCCTGGCAAAGGGTTATGGCGGTCATATCCATTACATTCAGCCCCTTATCATAAACTTCCTGGAAAGAAATTTCATCAAAGCGGGTGGCCGTAGGGTCTTTTTCCGGGTCGGCGGTATAAATGCCGTCAACACGGGTGCCTTTTAAAACCACGTCGGCCTTTATTTCAATAGCGCGCAGCGACGCGGCGGTATCAGTAGTAAAGTATGGATTGCCTGTACCGGCACCGAAGATCACAATTTTGCCCATTTCAATATGGTGCATTGCGCGGCGACGGATATAGGGCTCGCAAATCTGCTCCATTTTAATGGCGGATAACAGGCGCGTTTCAACGCCTATAGTTTCCAGCGCGTTTTGCAGCGCCATGCAGTTAATTACGGTGGCCAGCATACCCATATAATCAGCCTGGGCGCGGTCCATACCCGATTTTTCGGCGCTTAATCCCCTGAATATATTACCTCCTCCTACAACAATAGCGATCTCAATACCTTTATCATGAACATTTTTAATATCATGGGCATATTGCAATACCTGTTTGTTATCAATACCGTATTGCCGGTCGCCCATTAATGATTCGCCGCTAAGTTTGAGTAAGATTCTTTTATATTTCATCTTATATAATTTGTTTTTTAAAGGTAAGATGGAACTCGCTTTTGAAACAATAAGGACAATTAAATATTTCTGGCAACGCTCGGTTCATCAAGGAAAGGATTTACCAAAAATATAGAATAAATGTTGTTGTTAAAATTTTATGTTGTTTTTGTTAAATAATTATGCAGGGCTGTTATCATTTTTCAAAGTTGATACGATAAAAATGCTTGCAAGAGATTGAAATATTAAGACGGTCAAGTCAAGTCGTTTTATCGTATCACCCTCCCTCAAATCGAAGATATTATTATTGAGAAAGAACCCAAGCAACATTGATGCTATAAAGGGAAAACATATCAGCATTATGAGAGGAATATATCCGATTGCAATTTGAGTCAGACTTAATTTTAGTATTAAAAAGATCAACAATAAAGCCCCGAAAAATCCAAGTACTTGTGCAAAAAAGTAGTTATCTGAAAGCAATCTTCCAATTGTATAAAAGGGGTGGGTTCCCCACAGAAAAATAACTATAAAAAGTGCAATGATAGCGAATCCACTTTCTGCATGTTTTCGGTATTTAGCGTTGGCATTAATCACTGCAACGCCAAAAATTGCAGGTACAAGAAGCATTAAGAACGGACCGAATAACAAAACTACCCAGCTTATAACTACTGCAATAACAAGATTTGTTAATGTTTCCTTTTGTCTCTCAGAGATCATTGTACAAAGTAAAATAAAAGCAAAAAAAATCCCCGCTTTTCAGCGGGGATTAAAATATTTAAGCTCCTAAAGCAACCCGTTTAAAGGCGGTTACCGTTAGCCCCTTATCAACGGTGCTTAAAAACTGGGCAACCGATTTTGATGGGTCCTTTACAAACTCCTGGTTTAGTAAAGTAGCGTCTTTATAAAATTTGTTTAACCTGCCTGCGGCAATTTTTTCAACCATTGCTTCAGGCTTGCCTTCGGCGCGTGTTTGCTCTTTGGCAATCTCCAGTTCGCGCTCAATAGTAGTGGCATCAACGCCATCTTTATCAATAGCAACCGGGCTCATAGCCGCAATTTGCATCGCAACATCTTTTCCTGCTTCGTCAACACCCGCAGCATCAGCGCTTAACGCAACCAATACACCTAAACGGAAGTTACCATGTATATAAGCAACAACTTTTTCGCCGTCAACACTTTCGTATTTCGATACGCCTATCTTCTCGCCAATTTTACCGGTTTTGTCGATGATCGCCTCACCTATAGTAACGCGTGTATTTTCAACATCGATAGAAAGTTTGTACAGATCTTCAATAGTAGCAGGTTTTTGTTCAACTGCTATGTTGGCAATCGCGTTAGCAAAGGCAACAAACTCGGCATTTTTAGCCACGAAATCTGTTTCGCAATTTAATTCGATAACCACACCGTGTTTAAAATCGGCAGATGTACGCGCGATAACCACACCCTCGTTCGAGTCGCGGTCCTGGCGGCTTGCAGCCACTTTAGCGCCTTTTTTTCTTAAAAAATCTATAGCAGCTTCAAAATCGCCGTTAGTTTCGGTCAAAGCTTTTTTGCAATCCATCATACCGGCACCAGTTTGCTGGCGCAGTTTATTTACGTCGGCTGCAGATATTTGTAATGTTGACATTATTCCTGTATATTATAAGTTAAAAGTCGTAAGTCTTAAGTCCGGAGTTTTGAGTGACTTTGGACTTAAAACTTACGACTAAATTCAATTATTCTTCTGTTTCAGCAGACGGTTTTTCGTCGGCAACGGCTGCTTCGGCTTCAACGGCTACTTTACGTGCCCTTTTTCCGCTTTCGGCAGGTGCCCTGTCCACAACAGCAGTCGGCGTTGCCGCTGGCATTGCTGCCTCAGGAGCATCAATCTTAGCTTTCGCCTGTGCTGCTTCTTTTTCAGTTTCGTCGTCTTTCTCGCGTTTGCGTTCTTCCAAACCTTCTTCTATCGCCTTGATGATAATGCCGGTGATCAATGAAATTGATTTGGTAGCATCGTCATTAGCCGGGATTGGGAAATCGATATTTGAAGGATCAGAGTTGGTATCAACCATCGCGAAAGTCGGGATGTTTAATTTCAACGCTTCCGAAACCGCGATATGCTCTTTCTTAACGTCAATTAAAAACAATGCGGCAGGCAAGCGGTTTAAATCGGCTATACCACCTAACAAAGTTTCTAATTTAATACGCTCGCGCTGTATCATCAGCCTTTCTTTCTTCGAAAGATTGGCATACGTCCCGTCCTTGGTCAATTTATCGATGTTCGACATCTTTTTGATCGACTTGCGCACCGTAGCGAAGTTTGTTAACATACCACCCAGCCAACGCTCAGTGATGAAAGGCATATTAACGCCTTTTGAATATTCGGCAACAATATCTTTCGCTTGTTTCTTTGTAGCTACGAATAATACCTTGCGGCCCGATTTTACAATTTGTTTTATAGCTGCTGCAGCTTCTTCAACCTTGGTTAAGGTTTTATTTAAGTCGATAATGTGAATACCGTTGCGCTCCATAAAAATGTACTGCGACATTTTAGGGTCCCATTTGCGGGTAAGGTGACCAAAGTGTACACCTGCATCCAGTAGTTCGTCGTATGTTGTTCTTGCCATTTTGTTGTCCTCCTTGTGATTAACGTTTACTGAATTGGAATTTCTTACGCGCTTTCTTGCGTCCCGGTTTTTTACGCTCAACCATACGGTCGTCACGTGTCATTAAGCCTTTGGCACGAAGGGAAGGTTTCTTTTCAGGATCAAGTTCAACAATGGCTTTCGCGATAGCTAAACGAACGGCTTCCGCCTGTCCTTTTACACCACCACCTGCAACATTTGCCTTTACATCAAATAAACCTGCCGAACCAGAAACTTCGGTC
>Ga0302309_10002806_pt1 | contig 14085 bp, 16 predicted proteins | sample III_Palsa_N1_1_FD_200453 | JGI IMG/M metagenome (GOLD analysis project Ga0302309, IMG submission 200453) | Peat permafrost microbial communities from Stordalen Mire near Abisko, Sweden - III_Palsa_N1_1 | ecosystem: Environmental > Terrestrial > Soil > Palsa > Peat permafrost | place: Sweden... | reverse complement strand
AAATGCTGGTCATTCCTACCTTTTTACCAATAATTCCTGACATTTTCTTTCTTTTATTTGTGCCCATCGAAGCAGTAGGGCTTCGTTCAAGGCATATTATCCCCCGTTAAGGGACGGCAAAGATAGAGATTTTATATTAATTGTCAAATAGTGAATCAGTTATTTTTTTATAAATATTTTGTGAGGGAATATTGCGGCATTGTGAGGGAAGGATTTAAAACATTAGAGATTGTACAAGTTATTTTTTTGACTCATATTCTTTTATAATATCATTCAATTGTTTAATAGCGTCTGCTTTTTTAATAGTTCCAATTTCAGATTTGTTATAGATATTAGTTAACAGGATAATTGTGCCTTTATCTGTTTTTTCTAAATGATAATATAAAACTCTAAAGCCTCCACTTTTCCCCGATCCCTTACTTTCATCAGCCAGGCGGATTTTAAATATGCCATTGCCATATGATGTCCCTAAATAAGGATCATTGATTAAAGATTTTACTAAATTTTCTACAGACTGACTAAGAGAATGATATTTTTTTGCGAGTGGCTTTATATCCCTTTTAAATTCAGGCGATACTTCAACTATATTAGTCATTCCAAAGTTCGGAGAAGGGGATAGATTTAATTTTACCCTCTTTAATTAATAACGCTTCTTTTAACCCTCTTTTAAGCAAATCCAATTCAGCAGGGGTTAATTTATCTTCATCAGCATCTATTGATACCACGTGCCCGCCTTTTGCTTTTACGATATTTGATATATCACCGGTTTCACTATCAGGTATTTCGATAATCAATGTTGTCATATAACAAATTTAAACAATAATTTCTACAAATCATTTCTGCTCTTTCTATCCTTGTTTCTTTTTCTTAAATTCAGCTCATTATTAACTGATCTTATTATTCCTCGCATGAAAAATCTCCTCAAATCAGGGCTAATACTTATTATCGTTGCTTTATTTTTTAGCTGTAACCAAAAACCGGCAGTGCATAACCGCCTGGGCAATGCCACGCGTGAAAATAAAAACGGCTGGATATATGTGAATTTAGCCGGCTCACCATCAGACATTGGTTACCAGCATGGCTATTTGTTATCTAAGGAGATTGATACCTTAATAAAGGTGATGCAGTTTTACCTGCCGCATACCAGCAAACGCGACTGGGCATTTTACCGCGCAGCATCCAAAAGGTTTTTATGGAGTAAGATCGATAAGGAATACCAGGATGAGATAAAGGGTATTGCCGAAGGATTACACGCCAAAGGCATGAAGTACGATTCGCTGGATATTGTGGCACTAAATGCCAACATCGAACTATCGGAATATTATGTACCCGGTTTGGATAATAAAGTAAAAGCCGGTAGCGGCAACAACAAAGCACCCGGCAATTGCAGCGCCTTTATTGCCACCGGCAGTTATACCAAAGATCATAAAATAGTAATAGGCCATAATAACTGGACGGATTATATTGTGGGTGAGCGCTGGAATGTTATTGCTGATATCACCCCCGAAAAAGGTAATCATATATTAATGGATTGCGCCCCGGGTTTTATACATAGCGGCGATGATTTTGTAATAACCAACAGCGGCATACTGATCACGGAAACCACTATTACCGGCTTTTTTGGCTTTGATACCACGCGCACCCCTGAGTTTGTACGTGCCCGTAAAGCGGCCCAATACAGCAAAAGCATTGATGATGTGATACGCATAATGACCACCGACAACAACGGTGGTTATGCTAACGACTGGCTGATCGGTGATACAAAAACCAACGAAGTCGCTAAATTGGAACTGGGACTGAAAGATTACAAGGTTTGGCGGTCGAAGGATACGGCCATGATAGGCTCAAATTTCCCAAGCGACCCTAAATTAATAAAAGAGGAAACCACTTTTGATGTAAATAACCGCAGTAGTTCGCCTAACGCCCGTAAACTGCGCATGCAACAATTGGTAGCTGTTGATTATAAAGGCAAACTTACTGATGCCACGGGCAAAACCATTGAAGGTGATACTTATGATGCTTTAAATAAGAAAAATGCCTATGACCGATGTGTGATCGACGGCCACATTGACCAGGATCCGGTGGGTGCGCCCGAATGGAGCGAAGGCCCATATTACCCCATGGGCGCTGTACAGGGTAAGGTTACAACATCCGTATTAGCAGAAAAGATGCAGTTTTGGGCACACATGGGCCATCCGGGCGGTTCGGACTTTTTAGCCGCGCCATTTTTTGCCAAACACCCTGAGTATAGTTATCAAAGCAAGTATTTAAGGGATATGAAGGCGTACCCGTGGACTTTGTTTGGGGCGAAGTAGATTCCCGCGCGTCATTGCTGAGGAACGAAGCAACCTCACATGATGAGTCGCCAATATGCATGTTCGCTACTTGGCTGGTGAGATTGCTTCGTCGTTCCTCCTCGCAAGGACGGTTTATTTATCATTCCATCATCAACCGCCTGATCAGCTCCGCGCTTTGCGTTTTGCCTTCTTCCAGCCTGTGGCTAAAGAATGATTGTACCTCGTTAAAGTGTTTTTTATAGCCCTCCATATCGCCGTAACCGATAATGGCCGACCATTCCCTTACTGCCGAATGAAACTCCAGATCATCGCCACGGATGGTTTTATCATATAAAGCAGTTTCGATGGATTCTTCCAGCAAAGCCTCATTTTTAAACAAATATTCGGCAATACCTAAGCGTAGCCGGAAAGGCGGCGTTTGGCAAATGAGGTTATCATAGGGGTTTACGCCCAAATGGTACCAGGCATCCACCATACTTAAAATACTTAAATGTGAATTTGGCTTTTGCAGCTCGGGTTTTTGTGAGAGGGAAAATTCCTTCATCACGGCATCATTCAGCATAATGGGTTTGCGGCTTTCATGAAAAACAAAATCGCGGGCACGGTAAAGCCTCGACCTGAATTCGGCCGCTTCCTCCTTTATCATCAGCTTAAACAATTCCGATTCCGATTCGGCATAGCGCTTAACATGCAGCCGGGCATACGGGTTAAGTATAGCCAAACCAGCATAAACGTGCGCCTTGTAACTGAATATGCGCAGGGTGGTTAGTATCTTCACATTATCTATCCCACCCACATACGAGCCATTTTCCCAGGGGAAAAACCCGGCGGCTTTCCAGGCAGTGCCCATGCTCTCGAAACCTACATGGGTTACGGCTTGTGTATCGGCTACTATTTTATCATGTTCGTGGTAGTCGGCCATCTCAACTATATCAGTACCAATAGCCATAAACAGTTCATACATGCGTTTGTAGGCGGCTTTATCGCAGCGGTGTGGTATCAGTATCAGCTTTTGCCCTTTTGGCTCAAAGCCCGGGCCATGCATGGCATGGAATGTGATGATCTTGGCATCAGCAGGTAGGTATTTTTCAAATATGGCTATCTCGGGGGTTTTAACTGATGTTTGCCCGGCAACAATAGCACCGTATTGGGTAACCGGGCCACACTCTGCGGCAACCTGCTCCAACCTGTCGGCCTCAACCGAGTAAATGATCAGGTCATTGGTGCGGGATACATCCTTGCCATTATCAAGTATCTTGATACCCAATGGGGCCAGTTCCTGTTCAAGCCTGTCGTGGTTCTCGGGCAGATCGCAGCCGCAAACGTGGTAGCCTGCTTTTGCAAAGGCCTTCGCGTATAAGCGGCCCATGTCGCCTAATCCAATTATGCCAATATTCATTCCGCTAATATAACCATGAGTAGCAAAATTTCGTATGAAAGCTTACATTCGTTAGCATAAAACGGCCTGTTGTAAACAATAAATGACAATTATGCCTGTTTTATTAATATTGGATATGTAATTTTATACCATGAAAAATCTTTTCACCCTGCAACTGATCATTCTATCAATATGTTTTAATATAGTTACCGGCTATGCCCAGGATTCGGCTAAAAAGGTAAAACCTGCAAAACCACAAACAGTAAATCCGTATTCGAAATATAAAGCGCCCGGTTATTATCATACAAAATTTGCCGTTACTAAGCCTGCCGGGCCGGTGTTGCATACAACTGTACAACCTGTAAATGATACTGCCGGAGCTGCGCCTACCGATAAAAGCCTTAGTGGCCAATACCACTACCTGTTAAGCAAAGTATATAATTACCAGCAACCTTTAGTAGCTGCTTTTCATAAAAGTATTATGGATACGCTCATGCAAACGCGCCATGCTTTAAGGGAAGCACAGGCTAAATTACCCGTATTAACCAAAACCATTGATAGCCTGAACACTGGTATTAAAACAAGCGACCAAACGATATCCGAAGCGAATGCAAAAGTTAACGCGATAGACCTGCTGGGCGCATCAGTACCTAAATCAACTTACAACCTTATTATGTGGGGCCTGGTGATCATTTTTGGAGCTGCTGCCGTTATTGTTATCAGCAGATCAGGCGCATACAGCCGCGAAGCCAAATACCGCACCCAGTTGTATAATGAATTGGACGAAGAGTATAAAAATTACAAGATAAAAGCCAACGAGAAAGAAAAGAAGCTTGCCCGCGAGCTGCAAACTGAACGCAATAAGCTGGATGATATGCTGGGTAAGTAGCCCCCAAACCCCTGAAGGGGGAACAATTATAATATATGAATGCTTATTTGTTTGGCTGGAACCCTATAAAATTCAAATGGGAAGATATAGATGATGATATTAAAAAGCTTGCAGCAACAGGTAATTTAACGGATAACTGGAGCGTAGCCAGCCATAAAACCATTAAGCCCGGCGACAGGGCCTATGTGGTAAGGGTTGGTGTTGAGCCTAAAGGAATATTTGCTTCGGGATATATTTTATCAAAGCCCTACCTTGCTTCACGTAAAGGGCGCATTTATCATCGTATAGAAATAACTTTTGATGTATTGCTTAACCCCGACAAGCAACCTATACTTACCCTGGATATTTTAAAAACGGGCAACCTTGCCGCACAAACATGGACGCCACAGGCATCAGGCATATCTATTCGCCCCGAATTAGTGGAAGAACTGGAGGGTCTTTGGCTTAATTTTTTAGAGCATGAATTGGAGGACTAACCCCCTTAATCAAAACATTTGCGCCCGTAATTACTTTATGAATGTATATAAACTTAAAAGCACATGGTTATCTTAAAATTGAATACCGGAACCGATAAGGAGCACGAAGTAGAGATAGTGAATGAAAAAGGCATTTGGGAAAGCGGTAATTATCTTGTCTTTAAGGCACACTTTATAGCTGAAGGCGATGCTACTCCTGAACCTCATAATATTAACAGCCCTAATTATTTAGGCGAGGTAAACGTTGATAAGAAAGACTGGTCGTGGCAATATATTGGCGATAAATTGCCTACCGATGAGCAAAAACAAGTTGCTGAGTTTATACTCGATTATCACGCGCCCGACGCTGTTTATTAGTTATTGAGGGCTTTATTCTTTCTTCATTGGTTCGGTAGGCCAGGCACCTTTTCGGTCATCACAGGCATCGCTAACTACCGTTACTGTAAGAAGATCGTTTTTAATAGCATATTTTAATACAGCAAGCGAACCCTCATCGCAGGGGCTATGGCCTTCTAACTTTTTTATGGTAATGATATCATCCTTTACTGTATAAGTCATGGTTTCAACAATCTCGCCGCTATCGTTTATTATCAGGTTTAGCGTGTCCTTTTTAAAATCAAATGACACACTTGTAGCTTCGGGTACCAACATGGTTCCCGTCCATTTGGTACCCGCCAATTGCGCTTTGGCAAATGAGCAGGTGATAATTAGCAGCAGGCTGATTGATAATGTTTTCATATATCTAAGATAACGCATTTATCCTATAAACTCAAACCGACAAAATAGTTTAATTATCACGACTTGTACATCGTTTCTTAATAACGTAAACAATTACATTTGGCAAAACATCCGCTTATGTCAAATAACCTGCAGCAGCTTTACGGCAATATTGATATTTACCTGTTCGACCAGTTATTGAAAGGCCGCTTTAATAATTGCCATAAAATAATTGATATAGGCTGCGGCAGTGGCCGTAACCTGCCTTACTTTTTGCAAAACGGGTTTGAAGTTTATGGCATTGATCCCGATGCCGGGGCGGTCGAATACGTGAAGCAGTTATCATCCACGCTGGCGCCAAATAATCCGCCCACTAACTTTGCAGTAGCCAATGCCGAGGCCCTGCCCTATCCTGATGATTTTTTCGACCTGGCCATTTGCAGTGCCATACTGCATTTTGCCAAAAGCCATGCTCATTTTGATGCCATGTTGCATTCTGTTTGGCGCGTGCTAAAGCCCGGCGGTTATTTGTTTGCCCGCCTGGCATCTGATATTGGTATTGAAGATTTAGTTAAGCCAATAGGCGATGGCGTTTATTTACTGCCCGATGGTTCTACCCGTTACCTGGTGAACCAGGAAACATTATTAAGTTATACACATAATCTCGGCGCTGAACTTTTTGAGCCGATAAAAACCACCAACGTGCAAAATTTGAGGTGTATGACTACCTGGTGTTTGCAGAAGAAATAGTTTTATTGTGCCCGCGTGTATGCTCAAACCTGTCCTTCATCCTCAAAAACTTACGCTCATAATAATACGAGATATTGGCAATTATAAAAACAAATACCAGCTTTAACACAATCAACGCCCATAACGGATACCCAATAAAGCCATGCATATAGGGTTGCCAGAGGTTATAGCCCGTAAATAATTGTTGCCAAATGTACAGGCTGTATGATAATACCCCTACCCGTAATAATATAGCATTGCTGAGTATGGTTGATAGGAAATCTTTTTTATTGATGCATAGTATAATGGCAAACGCGATAAGGATATTTGATAAATATTCCGACACATATTTTGTATAAAACAAAAAGTTTTGTGCCCGCATAACAAGAGCTGTAAGCAATAATATAAAGCTTAAAAAATAATTTGCTTTAATGTTTTCTAACCTGATCACCCTTTTAAACAAAAGAACAGAGAAAACCGATCCTATTAATATCATGACGGGCCCTTTCCAAAAAGCATACATACATAATTTTGTGAGTAATACGGCTGCATGGCTACTATATAAAAAAGGTATACGGAAATACCCTCCAATAGCTATTAATGGCACCATGATAACTATTGGCAATGTTACTGCTGTGTATTTATTGGTGCTTAACATTAACAGGATTGGGAATGTAAGATAAAACTGCTCTTCAACAGCTAACGACCACAGGTGTGCTGTATAATACGAACCCCTGAGGGGCAGGTTATTAAAAAACAAAAAAGAGCTAATAAAATTTATCGTAGTAATATGCAATTTGAATATATAATTCAAGGCAATTAGTATGAGTAAAAACAGGTAGACCACAGGCAAAATACGTAAGGCGCGCCGTATATAAAAATACCGTAAGTTGATATGCCCGTATTTCAATTTTTCTTTAAGCAGTAGGGTGGTTATTAAAAACCCGCTTAATACAAAAAAAATGTGGACAGCCGCACGGGCATCTATGTAAATATGATGAGGGTAAAGGTATTTGTTCAGGCCGAAATGGGCCAATAACACCATCAGGGTGGAAACCCCTCGCAGGCCGGTTAAAGCCGGATAATAGGAACCCTGAAATATTGCAGGAACGCTTGTTATATCAGTAAATAAATTTGTGTAAAGCTGTTTTAAATATTTCAAAAGTTTTAATACCTGCAAGCGGGAAACCCGGCAATAAAACTAATCAATATAAGTACAACAAAAAAGCCATCCCTAAAAGAAATGGCTTTTACGGGCTCATCTCCTACAAGCACTTTCCCCAACACGGCATTGCGCGGTGAGCAAGTGAGATTGCTTTTTGCCGCACAAGGCCGCATTTGGATCACTCACTCCTCAAACTTTTTACAGGGTTGGCTAAGGCTGCTTTTACAGCCTGCGCACTTACCGTTAGTATGGTGATGAGCATGGCACCCAAACAAGCTACAATAAATATCCACCACGAAATGTCTGTATGATATTGGTAATGCTTCAGCCAGCCATACAAGTAATACCAGGCCAACGGCGTTGCTATAACACACGAGATGAGCACCAGCAATATAAATTCCTTAGATAGCATGCCCCATAAATTAGCTACCGAGGCACCTAAAACCTTGCGCACACCAATCTCCTTAGTCCGTTGTTCTGCTACGAATGATGCCAGCCCGAATAAGCCAAGTGATGATATGAATATGGCCAGTACTGCAAAAAACGATGCCAGTTTGCCAATACGTTCCTCGTCCGAAAATTTATCGGCATAATCCTGGTCGGTGAACTTGTAGTCGAAGGGGCTGCTGGGGTTATAGTGTTTAAATACACCGCCTATTTTATCAAGTGCTGCCGGGAATGCAACAGTAGGTTTTATTTTTATGGTGATCACATTCGACCAGCCGGGATTTAAAAAGAATACAGTTGGCATGGTAGGCACATACGGCGAATCCATAATCATGTTTTCAATAACCCCGGTAATAGTGTACTGCTTGCCGTTGAATTTTATAAGCTGCCCAACCGGTTTTTTAAAGCCGATGAGTTTTACCGCGCTTTCGTTAATGAGCATGGCAGTAGTGTCGGATTTAAAATCCCTGGAAAAATCGCGGCCCTGTAACACATGCCAGCCTATTGTTCTGCCAAAATCAGAGGTTACGGCTACAGTACCGAACAACGGGGTTGATGATGGATCCTTACCTGCCCAGTCAAAACCTATCTGGTTGCTCCAGGTGCCGGTGGTAGGGCTTGATGATTCGGCCATATTTTCAACAGCGCCGGTAGCAATCAAATCGCTGCGGATGGCATCGTAGTGCCCGACAAGGTCGGGGGTGTTCATCATTACCGTAATCAGTCCGGCGCGGGTGTAGCCCACGGGGCGGTTTTTGGCATACTGTATCTGCCTGAATACGATGATAGTACCAATAATAAGCGCTATAGATATGGTAAATTGCAGCACTACCATTATTTTACGTGGCAATGCCGAAAACCTGCCCGCGCGGAAAGTCCCCTTCAAAACCTTAACCGCGTTAAATCCTGACAAATAGAACGCCGGGTAACTGCCCGATACCACACCCGTAAAGGCTACAAACACCAGCAATATCAACCAAAACCATACGTTTAAAAACGGGATATGCATTTGCTTATCGGCCATTTGGTTAAAAAATGGCAAAAAGGCCAGTACAATCACAATGGAAAATACAAACGCCATAAACGCCATAATTACCGATTCGCTCAAAAATTGTACGATCAGTTGTTGACGTATTGAGCCAATGGCTTTGCGTATGCCTACTTCCTTAGCTCGTTTTTCGGAGCGTGCGGTACTCAAATTCATAAAGTTGATGCAGGCCAGCAACAACACAAATATCCCAATGATGCCAAACATCCATACATAACTTATACGGCCGCCTTTTACCTTGCCATTTTCAAACTCGCTGTATAAGCGCCATTTGTCCATAGGGTGAAATACCAGGCGTTCGTTGCCGTCCTTGGCATATTTACGGGTAATGCCTTCTAACCTGGCAGTTATTGCATCAAAATTGGCATTATCCTGTTTCTCTACATATATCTGGAAGCTGTGGTTTTCCCACTGGGTTTGCGCATCCTTAAGCCAGGTTTCGGTGGTCAGGTACTTATCCCAGGATAAAAAAATATTGCACTTATAAAATGTTGAGTTTTGAGGCATATCTTCAAAAACACCGGCTACCTTAAAATCGGTTTTATTATTCAAACGCACTGTTTTGTTCATCGGGTCAGCATCGCCAAAAAGCGCCGTGGCAACAGATTGACTAATCATGATGGAAAGCTGGTCCTTAAGTGCATCAACACTGCCTTTAACCATGTGCAGACCCAACATGGCCGGGAATGCAGGTTGTACCCACATACCCGATTGTGCTATTTTTTTATCGCCTGCTGCGCCAAGTACATAACCCTGGTTCCAGGTAGTAAGTGTTATATTTTTAAAATACTGTGGATATTTACTATGCAGCTCGGCCGCCAGCGGAATGGCCATTGCCTGGCCGGTACCGGTTATGCCGTTAAAGGTTTGGGTAATCATTATCTGCCCCAGGTTCTTATGCTTGGTATGGTAATTATTATAGGTGAGCTCATCTAAAAGCCACATGCCAATAAGTATGGCCACCGCCATACCAAAAGCCAAACCAAGAATATTTATTGACGAATAAACCTTGTTTTTTAACAGGTTGCGCCAGGCAATTTTTATAAAGTTTTTGATCATAGGGAAAAGGGATAACAGTCAATATAATTAGAAGACGCTACATCTACCAAAACGTTGCAGCGAAACTGGAATTTATAGTATTTATAAGAATATTGGATCTTGCCTGTTATCCCAAAAGAACAATATCTCGATTTGAGTATCGCCTATCGTGTAAAACATCGAACAGTTTTTATGAATGAAAGCTTTGCGACAGTTTTCCGTTTTATTTACTGTCTGAAAAATTAAAGGAAATTTGCTAATTATCCCCACCACTTTGTAAACGCGTTTTCTAAATTCGTTCAGTTCCTTTTCGCCCCATTTATCTTGTATTTGTCGTCCGATAGACTCAAAAGTTTCAGATGCGGTATCTGAAAAAAGTACGTTAAAATACATTATTTGACAGGAAATTTCGCTTTAAATGCTTCAAATGTAATAAACCTTCCTGCTTCAATATCAGCTTTTCCGCGGGCAATTCCAGCTAATACATGTGGTGGCAATTCCTCTTCATCATCTTTAACAAAAGAAATCTCCTGTGCTTCCAAAAAAGCTCTCATAAACTTTTCCTGTTCGTCTGTAGGGTATATCACGTAGGCTGCCATATATCAAATTTAGTTAAAAAATTAAAACAAAAAAAGCCATTCGTAAAACGAATGGCTTTCTATATCTTGATTCTTAAATCTTGATTTCTTGAATCTCAATCTTGCCTATCACACTTTTATCTCAACTTCAACACCGCTTGGCAATTCAAGCTTCATTAAAGCATCTACAGTTTTTGAATTTGAGCTGTAGATATCCAGCAACCTCTTGTAAGAGCATAACTGGAATTGCTCGCGTGCTTTTTTGTTTACGTGTGGTGAACGTAATACAGTGAAAATTTTCTTTTCAGTTGGTAAGGGAAGTGGCCCGCTTACTACAGCGCCCGTAGGCTTTACTGTTTTAACGATCTTCTCGGCAGATTTATCTACCAGGTTGTAATCGTACGATTTTAGTTTGATCCTGATTCTTTGGCTCATTTTGTTTTTGTTTTATAACCAACCCTAAGAGCTATTTGTTAGGGCGGTTGATTTGTTTATTTATTGAGTGAATGAGTGAGTTAGTGAATGAGTGAGTTTTAAATTCACTAAATCGCTAATTCACTCAATCACTAATTATTTACGCGTTCGCAGCGGCTTTTTTTCCTTTTACTTTGGCAACTACTTCTTCCTGTACGTTACGCGGTGTTTCAGCGTAGTGGTCAAACTCCATAGTTGAAGTTGCACGGCCCGAAGTGATGGTACGTAACTGGGTTACATAACCAAACATTTCTGAAAGTGGTACAGTAGCTTTAATTACTTGTGCACCTGCGCGCGAATCCATACCCAAAAGTTGGCCACGACGACGGTTCATGTCACCAATTACATCACCCATGTTTTCTTCAGGGGTTAGTATCTCAATTTTCATGATCGGCTCAAGTAACATCGGTTTACATTTTGGCAATGCCTCGCGGTAAGCCATTTTTGCTGCTAACTCGAAAGATAGCGCATCTGAATCGACCGCGTGGAACGAACCATCAATTAAACGTACTTTTAAGCTGGTTAACGGGTAACCTGCAAGCACACCATTTATCATTGAAGCTTCGAAGCCTTTTTGAACCGACGGGATAAACTCACGTGGTATTGAACCACCGCTGATCTCGTTAACAAACTGTAAACCTTCTTTACCTTCGTCGTTTGGTGAAAGTATAACCTGTATATCGGCAAATTTACCACGACCACCGGTTTGTTTCTTATAAGTTTCGCGGTGCTGGATAGTACCTGTGATCGATTCTTTATAAGCTACTTGTGGCGCGCCCTGGTTAACTTCAACCTTAAACTCACGTTTTAAACGATCCATGATGATATCAAGGTGAAGCTCGCCCATACCTGAAATAATGGTTTGGCCGGTTTCTTCGTCAGATCTAACACGGAAGGTTGGATCTTCTTCAGATAATTTACCAAGGGCCATGCCTAATTTATCCACGTCGGCCTGTGTTTTAGGTTCAATAGCTAAACCAATAACCGGTTCAGGGAAATTCATCGATTCCAGAACAATAGGGTGTTTCTCGTCACAAAGCGTATCGCCTGTTTTGATATCCTTAAACCCAACAACCGCTGCAATATCACCTGCCCCAACGTTAGGGATAGGGTTTTGCTTGTTGGCATGCATCTGGAATATACGTGATATACGTTCTTTGTTTTCTGAACGCATGTTATATACATACGAACCTGCTTCCAGGTTACCTGAATATACACGGATAAAGCACAAACGACCTACGAACGGATCGGTAGCAATTTTAAATGCTAAAGCTGCAAATGGTTCTTTTTCTGATGGCTGGCGGATAATTTCCTCGCCTGTATCAGGGTTGGTACCAACAATGCCATCAACATCAAGCGGCGAAGGCAACAGCTCCATCACATAATCAAGCATGGTTTGTACACCCTTGTTTTTGAATGATGAACCGCATACCATCGGAACTATTTTAGCATCTAAAACAGCCTTGCGTAAAGCGTCAAGCACTTCGCGTTCGGTGATAGTTTCAGGGGCATCAAAAAATTTCTCCATCAGGCTCTCATCATAATCAGCTACTGATTCAAGCAGTTTTTCTCTCCACTCGGTAGCTTCTTCTATCATGTCGGCAGGAATAGGCACTTCGGTAAAGGTCATCCCTTTATCATGCTCATTCCAAACAATACCTTTCCAGTTGATCAAATCCACAACACCTTTAAAGTGTTCTTCGGCACCAATTGGTAACTGAAGCGGCACGGCGTTGCTGCCCAGCATGGTTTTTACCTGTTTTACAACATTTAAAAAGTCGGCACCCGAGCGATCCATTTTATTTACGAAACCTATACGGGCAACGTTATAGTTGTTGGCAAGCCTCCAGTTAGTTTCTGATTGTGGCTCAACACCATCAACCGCGCTAAAAAGGAACACTAAACCATCCAATACACGTAGCGAGCGGTTCACCTCAACGGTAAAATCCACGTGGCCCGGTGTATCAATAATATTAATGTGGTAGTTATGGCCACGGTATTTCCAGCCTACAGTTGTAGCAGCCGAGGTAATGGTAATACCACGTTCCTGTTCCTGCGCCATCCAGTCCATAGTAGCCGCGCCTTCGTGTACCTCGCCTATTTTATGGCTCACGCCCGAATAGTAAAGGATACGCTCCGTAGTAGTAGTTTTACCGGCATCAATGTGGGCGGCAATACCTATATTTCTTGTATATTTTAGATCTCTTGACATTTTCTATTGAGTGATTGAGTGATGGGTGATTTAGTGATTTGAGCTTCAATTATTCACTCATTCACTAAATCACTCATTCACTAATTATTTTTAGAATCTAAAGTGAGAGAACGCCTTGTTGGCTTCGGCCATTTTGTGCGTATCTTCTTTCTTCTTCACTGCTGCACCTTCACCTTTAGCTGCTGATATGATCTCGCCTGCTAATTTCTCCATCATGGTTTTTTCACCACGACGACGGGCATAGCTTATCAGCCATTTCATACCTAAAGCTATTTTACGCTCCGGACGAACTTCTGTAGGCACCTGGAAGTTTGCACCACCTACACGGCGGCTTTTTACTTCAACAGCAGGCATTACATTATTTAAAGCTTTTTTCCAGGTTTCTAACCCGTTTTCGCTTGTTTTCTTTTCAACTATTTCAACTGCATTGTAAAATATAGCGTACGCGGTAGATTTTTTACCATCATACATCATATTATTTACAAACCTTGTTACCAAAGTATCATTGAACTTTGGATCAGGAAGGATAATTCTCTTTTTTGGTTTTGACTTTCTCATTGCTATCTATCCTCCTTAATTATTTCTTTTTACCTTTTGTTGGAGCCGCAGCCACTTGACCTGGTTTAGGGCGTTTAGT
>Ga0302309_10002798_pt1 | contig 14111 bp, 7 predicted proteins | sample III_Palsa_N1_1_FD_200453 | JGI IMG/M metagenome (GOLD analysis project Ga0302309, IMG submission 200453) | Peat permafrost microbial communities from Stordalen Mire near Abisko, Sweden - III_Palsa_N1_1 | ecosystem: Environmental > Terrestrial > Soil > Palsa > Peat permafrost | place: Sweden... | reverse complement strand
ATGCATGGCTACGAGATTGCTTCGTCGTTCCTCCTCGCAATGACAATTGATTACGCAAACATTACTTTCCGCTCCGGAAACTTACTTGCGTAACCCGTTACAATATTCCTGATGTAATCATTACCGGGGTAAGCTGTAAGATGCTGTTTAAGCTGCTGCATGTCATCAACCTTAAAATGGTGCGACACATAGCCCATGCCATAAAAACGGCCTTTCTCAATCAAGATACAGCTGTGCTCATCGGCACTGCGGCCCTCGTCACGGATGGCGAAGGTTGGCAAAGCTTCGTTTAAAGATTCGATGGCAGTTGTTACCCGCTGGTTATATTCATCTGTTAACATGCTGCCGGTACAAGCGCAATTTTCTTTGTGCACACCAATACATTCGGCATTATTTTTTTGGATGAAACACATCTTGGGGCAAAGCTCAAAAGCATCTATCAGGTTATTCAATAAACTGTAACCTTCGAACAGCGTATTGCAGGTATAAACAGGTACCTGAAACTTATGGTGCTTATCAACCGCCAAGCGTACGTAACCGCGCTGGTCGATATAATCATACAAAGCATAGCCTTGTTCAAAGCGTTTTAAGGATCGGTTGTATTTAGGCCACAGGCGTTTAATTTCAACCGCTTCCAGCACTAAAGCAATCAGTTCTGTACCGCATTCCTGGAAGGTGATGTGGTGGATATTGCGCATAAACTCTTGCCTTTGCTGGCCGATGTTGTTGCCAGTGAAGTGGCTGCAAACCCGCTTCTTGATATTTTTAGCCTTACCAACATAAATTACCTTGCCTTTTTCATCATGAAAATAATATACGCCGGGCATCATTGGCAGTTTCTCTATATCTGCTTTCGGCAAATTGGACGGTAGTACCTGCTCTTTGGAGTTTTGTTTTAAAGCCTTAGTAATGTGATTATCCTTGTCCTTCTGCAGTAATAAAGAGAATAACTGCGCCGTAGCATCAGCATCTCCACCCGCGCGGTGACGGCTGTTGTTATCAATACCTAAATGGTGACAAAGTTTACCTAAACTATACGATGGCAATCCTGGCAATATTTTGCGCCCAAGCCTTACGGTACACAATTTATTGCTTTGCAGATCATATCCAACCGAAGCCAAATGATGACGAACGAATGAAAAGTCGAAATTAACATTATGCGCTACGAATATTTTGCCATGCAGCAAATGGTAAATATCATGCGCTACATCTTTAAACAGCGGTGCCTCGCTCACCATTTCGTTGCTTATGCCGGTTAAGGCACGGATATAGATCGGTATATCGCGTTGCGGATTAACAAGGGTTTCGTACCGCTCAATTACCTTTTTGCCATTGTGGATACAAATAGCAATTTCTGTAATGCCATTCGCGCTGGCATGCCCCCCGGTCGTCTCGATATCCACAATTGCATACATGGTTGTAAATGTAGAAAATGTTTACTAATAAAATTAGTTTTATTTAAATTTCATTGAGTTTTATCCAAACTGTTATTTCGAAAGAGGAACGGAGAGAAATCCTTTTCGAGAAAGTAGCCGACATTGCAGGCGTATAGGATTTCCCCTCCGGTCGAAATGACACCGGGGGAAGAAATTGTTTGCCAACAAAAAAGTCATCCGTTAGCTAACGGATGACTTTTAAATATTAGGCAACTAATCAGAAATTATTTCTTCTTAGCTTCTAATTGTTTTTGTTTCATCATATCATCCATACGGGTCTGGAAGCCTGATTTTTTCTTTTTGGTGTCTTCAGGTTTCTTTTTGTTTTCCTGGATCTGCGCATGGATCTTCTTGTCATCAACCATAAACCTGATCAGGTATTGTTGTAAGAAGGTTAACATATTCGCAAGAAAATAATAGTAGTTCAAGCCCGATGGGTAGCTATTAAGCGTTGCCAGGAAAACGATAGGCGTAATGTAACCTATGTATTTCATTTGCCCGGTAGCGCCCGAGATCTGGTTGTTGAAGTAAGTGTAAATCAACGTTGAGATAGTCATCAGCAAACACATTAAACTGATGTGGTCGCCCAAAACAGGTATGCGTGAGAACGTGATAACCGAATCATAGGTCGATAAATCGTGCATCCATAAAAAACTTTGTCCGCGCAGCTCAAATAAGCTTGGGAAAAAGCGGAAAAATGCAAATACAATAGGCATTTGTATCAGCAATGGTAAGCAGCCCCCTAACGGGTTTACGCCGGCTTTTTTGTAGAGTTTGAGATATTCCTGCTGTAAAAGGGTAGGGTTATCTTCACCAACTTTAGCTTTAATTTCATCCATTTCCGGTTTTAAAACCCTCATTTTAGCCATAGATAAATATGACTTATAAGTTAATGGCGATAAAACCAGTTTCAAAATAACAGTTAAAGCCAGGATGATTAACCCATAGTTCCAGTTAAATTGTTTCAGAAAATCAAATACCGGCAATGTAGCAAACCTGTTGATATATTTCAGCGGGCCAAAACCAAGATCTATTTGTTTTTCAAGGTCATAACCTTCGGCCTGTAACATGTGAAACTCGTTCGGCTCAAAGTAAAAGCTCATCGGGAAAGTACCGTCACTGCTGCGCGCAAGCGTTAGGTTGGTTTTCATTTCCTTGATGATGTTATGCTCGCTGGTATCGGTTGTTGATGTTACACTTGCCTTGCTAAACATATCTTTAGCTAAAAGTACGCTTGAGAAAAAGTGTGCTTTAAATGATACCCATTGCGTTTTTTTATCAGCAATAGTTAAGCTGTCATCTTTGGTAGCGCTTAAATAATCAACGGTATTGTCGGCAGTTTTGTAGTACTCAGAAGTGTAACGGCGTTCCTGATCAAGATCTTTTTCTTGTTTAGGCAAGCTTGCCGACCAATCGATATTGATAGTATTGCTATTTGGGATTATATTATCTAAACCAGTTTCCTTAACCGTAAAACCAACTTTATAGCCCGTGCCATCTAAGGTGTAAATATAATCCAGGTATTGGGTAGGGCTGTAGCTTAAACGCATTGTAACCGAACCCGAATCCTTAGCGGTTACGCTAAGTTGTGGTGCGCTTGGTTTAAAAAACAGGTTATTGGTATTGATATTCTTGTTATCAGCAATAAAGCTTAAGCCAAACTGATTTTGGTCGCCGGTAAATAATACCAATGGCTGGCCATCAAAAGTTTTGAATTTTTTAAGCTGAACAGAGTAAATCCTACCGCCATGAGTGCTTAATTTTACAAGTAACTCCTCGTTTTCGAGGGTTACAAAGCTTTGCGTACCAACTGTGCCCGAATCAAAACCTTTTAAATGCGAAGTATCGGCTTGGGTAATTGCTTTTGAAGTATCAACCGTTTTAACCACAGGAGCAACTTCAGCACCTTTTATTTGATGCTTTTTGAGGGAGTCCTGGTGTTGGCGGGCTTGCTCTTTTTTAATATCCGCTGCGGATGGTTTCATTAAATAAAACGATCCGAAGATGATCAACATGATCAGGAATAATCCTGTGAATGTATTTTTATCCATTATCTATTAAACGTAATTAGTTCTTGCGGGCATAAGCCAGCGAAGCGGCGACAAAGTTAATAAAAAGTGGATGCGGATTAGCAACTGTTGATTTTAATTCTGGGTGAAATTGCGCGCCTACAAAAAACGGGTGATTTTTAAGCTCAACTATCTCTACCAGATTGTTTTCCGGGTTAATACCTGATGGTGTTAAACCGGCAGTTTCGTAATCTTTACGATAATCATTATTAAATTCAAAGCGGTGCCTGTGGCGCTCGGTGATATGTTGTTTACCGTAAATTGCAGATGCCTTGCTGCCTTTTTTTAAGTCACAAGGATAGGAACCCAAGCGCATGGTGCCACCTTTGTTAACAATTTTCTTTTGATCTTCCATCATGTTGATCACCGGGTTTGGTGTTTCGGGGTTCATTTCGGTGCTGTTGGCATCCTTTAAACCTAAAACATTACGGCCGTACTCAACAACCGCGCATTGCATGCCTAAACAGATACCGAAGAATGGAATATTATTTTCGCGTACGTAACGGATCGCCTCAATTTTACCCTCAAAACCACGCTGACCAAAGCCTGGCGCAACAAGTACACCATGCAAACCTTTCAAACGCTCAACCGCGTTTTCAGGCGTTAATTGTTCTGAGTGAATGAAGTCAACTTTTACTTTACACTCATTTTTTGAACCTGCGTGAATGAATGCTTCGGTAATTGATTTATAAGCATCCGGTAACTCCACATATTTACCTACTAAGCCAATTCTGATCTCAGAGGTGGGGTTTTTCAATCTGCCTAAAAAGTCTTTCCAGTTTTCTAAATCAGGCTCGTGTTTGTGCGATAATTTTAGTTTAGTTAAAACTGTTTTATCCAACTGCTCTTTCAGCATCAGCAAAGGCACATCATAAATAGTTGATGCATCAATCGATTCGATAACCGCGTTGATGTTCACATTACAAAATTGGGCTATCTTTTTACGGATATCCATATTGATATGGTGCTCGGTACGGCAAACTAAAATATCTGGTTGGATACCATATTCCAGCAACATTTTAACCGAGTGCTGGGTTGGTTTGGTTTTCAATTCGCCCGCAGCGGCAAGGAAAGGGATTAAAGTTAAGTGGATTACTATTGAATTACCTGACCCAACTTCCCACTTAAACTGGCGTACAGCCTCAATGTATGGTAACGACTCAATATCACCCACGGTACCGCCTAATTCGGTGATCACGATATCATATTCGCCGCTTTCGCCTAAAATCCTGAAGTTTCTTTTGATCTCATCGGTAATGTGCGGAACTACCTGTACTGTTTTACCTAAAAATGCACCTTCGCGTTCGCGGTTGATCACATTTTGGTAGATACGGCCGGTAGTGATGTTGTTGGCTTTTGAGGTTGGGGTATTTAAAAAACGCTCGTAGTGACCAAGGTCAAGGTCGGTTTCGGCACCATCCTCGGTAACATAGCATTCGCCGTGTTCGTAGGGGTTTAGCGTTCCCGGGTCAATGTTAATATAAGGATCGAATTTTTGGATGGTTACACGGTAACCGCGCGATTGGAGAAGCTTAGCCAGCGAAGCTGAAATAATACCTTTCCCTAACGACGAGGTAACGCCGCCCGTAACAAATATGTATTTAGTCATGATTCTGAGTGAATTTTGCTGCCGGATTTACGCCGGAACAAATTGTTTGTGTACGGGATGCAAAGGTAACAAAATATTCAGGTTTTGCGATATTTGTTGAGAAAATAGGGTGGGGAGTCGATTGAGCAAGAGTCTTAATGCTTAATTATTTTACCACAGAGATCGCTGAGAAATCACAGGGGGTACAAAGAATTTATGTTTTATTTAGTTTTAAGCTTGTGGTGGGTGTTAAGGCGACAATTTCAAATACCAAAGTCAATTTATCTGTGGTTATTTGGCAAAATTAATCATATTATGTTAACTCGTTTATCCTGTAGTATCCTCCTCGTCGTCCTCATCCAGTATTTGCATTAATTTACTATATGTATATTTAATCGGCTTAATGATTTTATTATGCTTATCAACAATACCCCATTTGTTTTTTAGACAAACTATAGCCTCACCACCCCCTAGGTTTATAGTTTTTTGATATTGAAAGGGAATAGTGATGTTGTTCTTTTTATCAATACTACCCCATTTACCATTCTTTTCTGCTACGGCAAATCCATCGCGAAATACCGAAGCGTTATCGTATTGAGGATTTATTAACACTTTTCCTTCATCATTTAAAAATCCCCATTTATTTTTAAGTCTGAAACAGAACGTTTTTTCGGCATAATGTAAAGAGTCATATTCAGTAGGTATTAGTTGCCCACCATTTTTATCTAATACACCAAATTTGTTATTATAGTTTACAATAAAAATAAATTTACCGTCATAAAAATCTTCAATTGATTTATACTTTAAGAGTGTTAATGGCTTGCCTGTAGTGGTTGAGACAAGCCCCATTTTGCCATTCAATCTTACAGAATTCGACTCACCCCAACCTGCTTGTGATGCCCAATCATATAAAAAAGGTGTAACTTCTTGTCCGTCCTTATTAATCACGGCCCATTTTTTATTAAGACATACACCCCCCGGAGCTGTATATGCACTGTCATATTTAGGAGGGACAATTTCTTTACCTGAAAATCCAAGAATACCTATTTTGCCATTTATGTGTACCTCAGTACTAATATTACCTTCAAAATAAACAGCTTCATCATATTTACAAGGAATAAATAGTCTTCCCGTAGTATCAATTGCGCCCCATTTTCCATTTTTTTCAATGGTGGTCATTCCGTTCTCGCGAAACCAGTCCTTAGCGTCTTGGTATTCAAAAGGAACAACAACAACTCCCTTAGTATTTATCCAACCTAAATGGCCATTTAAATTTGCCATTGCTATTCTCCATTCAAAAGGATTTATAAATAAGTATTTAAAAGGGACTATCGTTTTACCATTGACATCTATACATCCATAATAACCATTTAGACTTACTGATGCTAAACCACAATATTGAAATGGCTTTGCAGCATAATATTTAAAGGGGATTACAAGTTGTCCTTCGGTGTTTAAATAACCAAATTTGTTATTTAATCTTACTGGTATGCGATTGTGTTGGATTGTACTACCGTTTGGTAAACCGATATCATCATATATAATTGGAGTAAGTGGTTCTCTTGTATTTTTAAACAATCCGCATTTACCATTTAAAAAAGCTACAACCAATTTATCATTTAGCTGATTGATATAATCATATGTATATGGTACAATAACTTTTCCTTTTTCATCTATCATTCCCCATTTGCCTTTAAACTTACACCATGTGATTCCATTCTGAAACCAAGAGTTATTATCATAAATTAAAGGGATAACTTCTTTACCTGTTTTATCAATAAAACCCCATTTACCGTTGCGCTCAACATTGGTTAATCCATTTTTTTCAGATTGATAATATCGATATTTTTTTAAAGTCTGAGTATCCTGAGTATAACCACATGTCGTAAATATGAGTAGGGTTACTATGACGATGGATTTAATAGGATTCATTAGCGCAATTAGATAACATGAAAAATATAAATTATTTTGTTAACACACAAATAGTTTATGAAGACTTTGTGATGCCATTGTAATATAAATTATCACAAACGTTTAATTTACTACATCAGTATATTCATATACTGCACCCTCGGGAAACTGATACAGCTTAGTGAGATTCTCCCGTTTTACAATATCTGGCAAGCCAATTAACTCCGTATTATTTAAACTGTTAAACCAGATCAAATAATAATGTTTAACACCGTAAAATTGGTCAACCGTATTTTTGAAATAACGATGCGGAAGCAATTTAGATGTAGCGCCTGTAAAAAAGTACACCGCGTCATCAGCGTCGGTATAAATCGGCACACCTGGTTTGTAAATGTTTTTGTGCGCTTTTAAAAACGGCACAAATTGCGCTTTGTTCCAGTCGTCATCACTGTATCCCGGTACGCCGTAGTCATTCTCATCGTCATAACGTTGGTAATCAACTGCGGATAATGAATATTCACTTGCCAGCATCAATGCAACAAAAGGAATGGCGAATAATGCCTGTTTGCTGAGTTTTAACCCGCTTAACATATCCGCCACCCAACTGGTAAGGCCAATCAGCAAGCAAATGATCATGGGTGATAAAAGCCGACTATTTAACATCTCAAAGCGAGAAACGCTAGCCAATGCCGGGATGAATATTCCATAAAATGCCGCGAACATAATCACGATATTTTCAGTAGTATTAATTCGTTTCGTAAACGCCTTCCAAACCAAAAGCGCAACCAGGAAAAGCAGTACCAAACAGGCAACAGCTATCCCGTAAGGATAAGCAGAATGCGGTAAACCCACCCAGTCACAAAACACGGTGCCTTCGTAGTATAAATTCTGACTTAACGGTGTTATCGCGGGCTCGCGTGTGCCGGTACTTAAACCTGTTGATAATCGATTCAAGATCAGGTTACCAACTAATAACGATATCGATACAAAACCAAAAGTTAGCACATGTATTATCTTTTTACGGATCACCAATTGATTATCAAGCAAAAGCATTAGTCCACCTGTGCCAATCAGCGTTACACCTGCATAACGGGTAATGCAACTGATCGCCACCAGCACACTCACCATTATTAAGCTGCTCATGGTATGCTTTAGCATGTAATTGCGGTAAGCCAGTACAAACAGCATAACCTCCAGTATAAATAGTGTTTCCGACCACAGGTAGGTGTACACCTCTAATAAGCCGGGACTCAGTATAATGGCAATCAAAATTAGCCATTTGTAGATCAAAGAGTTAGTTTTGAATTTGGAAATAATGTATCCGCTTACAAATATCACCGAAGCAAACAGCAATCCGTTTAATATAGGCGCTGTAGTAATCGTATCAACTCTCGATATAAATAAAACGATGCTTAAAAAAAATGGATAAAATACCGGGAAGAAAACCAGCGGCGTACCGTTAAAAGTTAGCAGCGAACCATGAGTGTAAATATTATGCGCCGTACTGGCATACATAATAGAATCCGGCGAGATGCCAACGCCGCTGTATTTAGTATATAAATGTATGGCAATGAAGCCAACTATTGCAGCTATTAAGGAGTCAAGGTTTTTTAAATACTTCGGTAATATCATTAATTACGCTATCTGGTCTAAAATAGTACTTAGTGGCTGGTCGCTGTCAATCAAAATCCCTTTAACACCTGCTGCTGTTCCGGCTTCAACGTCACGTTCCCTGTCGCCAATAAAATACGACTGTGTAGGGTCGATATCATGCTCGGCTATGCCACGCAGCAATAATCCCGGTTTAGGCTTGCGGCAGTCGCATGGGCCGGTAAAGTCGGGATGGTGCGGGCAATAATAAACGTCCGTAAATTCAACGCCATGTTCGGCATATTGTTTTTTTAGTTCGTTGTGCATTTCGGCCAGGCCTTCTTCGGTGTACCAGCCTTTGGCTAATCCGCCCTGGTTGGTAGCGATGATGAGTTTGTAGCCTTTGTCCTGCAAAGTTTTTAAAGCTTTAAAATTATCAAGTACATGGAAATCTTTCATATAACGGATGTAATCGCCCATTTCCTGGTTCAGTACACCATCTCTATCTAAAAAAACTGCTTTATTTTTTGCTGACATCTGTTTATTGTATTGCGCAAAAATAGTATTTAATAATAAATATACTTATTGATAACATTGACTGCTTTTAATTGATTTGACAAGCAGTTTTAAACATATAAGTTTTATGCTTAAGAGGTTAATACAGTAATTGAAATTTTTGCCTTTGGCAAATTAAATAACGTTATATCTTGTTTTAAGCCTTTAAAAGCCTTCAAATTTGGTTATATAAGCACTTACTGAAATTAAATTTTGTCTATTAACTTGATGTTAAATTATGATAATTTCAATAAGATTGAATTAAAATTTATGAAATTCTAAATTAGAATAAAAAAATGTATCGCTTTTTTAATACTATCCCAAAAATTAAGAAAATATCGTAAATTTTTTTTCAATTTCTGTATCTTCGTGGTTACACCTGATTTAATAAGGGCGATTTACGATGAACCAAGATGATAGCCACCAGGGTCTCTACAGGCCAGAATTTGAACACGACTCCTGCGGGACAGGATTTATAACCAATATAAACGGACACAAGTCCAACCAGATTATTGATAACGCTTTAACCATGTTAGAAAACATGGAGCATAGAGGTGCGTGCGGATGTGACCCGGATAGCGGCGATGGCGCGGGTATTTTAATTCAACTGCCCCATGAGCTTTTGATGGAAGAGTGCTCAAACTTAGAGATGAGCTTACCACAACCCGGCGAATACGGCGTGGGTATGATCTTCTTCCCAAAAGATTCTTCACTGAAAAAAGCTTGCCGTACTGTTATTGGTAATGCTATTGAGAAATTAGGTTTACACAGTTTAGGCTATCGCAAGCTGGTTGTTGATTCAACTGTTATTGGTGAAACAGCACGCCAGGCTGAACCTGACTGTGAGCAGATCTTTGTATCCAGGCCGCACAATATTACCAATGTTGATGATTTTGAGCGTAAGCTATATATATTAAGAAGATACATCAATAAAACCATTACCGAAACCATTCCAGGTGCAGGTGAGCATTTTTATTTCACTTCTTTCTCCTGCAAAACCATTATTTACAAGGGCCAGGTAACTACTTACCAGCTGCGCAAATATTTCTCAGATCTTGCCGATCCGCGTATCGCATCAGGCTTTGCCATGATCCACTCGCGTTTCTCAACCAATACTTTCCCGTCATGGAAGTTGGCTCAACCATTCAGGTTGATCGCCCACAATGGCGAGATCAATACCTTAACCGGTAACCTGAACTGGTTCTATTCAGGCTTAAAATCATACGCTTCTTCGTACTTCACAGCCGAGGAAATGGATATGCTTTTGCCCGTTATCGATAATAATCAATCCGACTCTGCTTGTTTGGATAACATCATTGAGATATTGTTGCACACTGGTCGTTCATTACCACACGTAATGATGATGCTGGTACCTGAAGCATGGGATGGTAACGAGCAAATGGACCCGATCAAAAAAGCATTTTACGAATATCATGCTACTTTGATGGAGCCATGGGACGGTCCTGCAGCGATCACTTTTACCGATGGTAAGTTAGTAGGTGCTTTGTTGGATAGAAACGGGCTTCGCCCCTTACGTTATGTGATCACCAATGATGGCCGTGTTATTGCAGCATCTGAAGCTGGTGTATTAACAATCGACGAATCAACCGTTATCAAAAAAGGCCGTTTACAGCCGGGCAAAATGCTATTGATCGATACCGAAAAAGGTAAAATTATTACCGATGACGAGATCAAACACGAGATTGCCTCGCGCCAGCCATATGGCCGTTGGCTAGAGAACTATAAAATTCGTTTAGAAGATTTGGCAGAGCCACGTTTGGCATTCGCCAGCTTATCGCCTGATTCAGTTTTTCGTTATCAACAGGTATTCGGTTACAGCCGTGAGGATATTGATACCATTATTAAGCCAATGGCGGTTGATGGTAAAGAACCAATCGGTTCAATGGGTACTGATGTGCCTTTGGCGATTTTATCCGACAGGCCTCAGCACCTATCAAGCTATTTTAAACAATTCTTTGCACAGGTTACTAACCCGCCGATCGATCCGATCCGTGAGCGTTTGGTAATGAGCTTAGCTACCTTTATAGGTAACAACGGCAATTTGCTGGATGAAGATAAAATGCATTGCCATTGCGTTACGCTTAAACACCCGATATTAAAAAACAACCAGCTCGAAAAACTGCGCAGTATTGATACCGGGATGTTCCATGCCAAAACATTGCAGACTTATTTTAAGGCTGATGGCTTACCGGGTTCATTACAAAAAGGTATCGAGCGTGTTTGCCGCTATGCCGAAGATGCGGTTGATGATGGTTTTGAGGTGTTGATCTTATCTGATCGCGCTATTGATTCTGAGCATGCGCCTATACCATCGTTATTGGCGGTATCCGCGGTGCATCATCACCTGATTAAAAAAGGCCGCCGTGGTTCGGTAGGTTTGGTTGTTGAAGCTGGTGATGTTTGGGAAGTACACCATTTTGCTTGTCTGCTAGCATTTGGCGCTACCGCGATTAACCCATATTTAGCGCTGTCAACCATCGAAACCATCAAACGTGACGGTAGTTTAGAAACCACTTTAGATGAAAAATACTTATTAAAGAACTATGTAAAATCTGTTAATGATGGCTTATTAAAGATCTTCTCTAAAATGGGAATCTCTACTTTGCAATCTTATCATGGTTCACAGATTTTCGAAATATTAGGTTTAAATAAAGATGTAGTAAGCAAATATTTCTGCGGCGCGGTAACCCGAATTGAGGGTTTAGGCCTGGATGAAATTGCACGTGAAGCACTTTGTAAACATAAAATTGGTTTTGGCCCATCTAAAAATGCGGATAACCAATTACTAACCGAAGGCGGTATTTACCAATGGAAACGTAGGGGCGAAGCTCACTTATTTAACCCGACTACCGTTCACTTGTTGCAGCACGCTACCCGCAGCAACGATTACAACGTTTATAAAAACTACGCCAAAGTAATTAACGAGCAGGGCGAAAAGCATTTCACCATCCGTGGCTTGCTTGATTTTACCCATCATCGCGAATCTATCAGTATTGATGAGGTTGAACCGGCTGAAAACATCATGAAACGCTTTGCAACAGGAGCCATGTCTTTCGGTTCTATCTCTCACGAGGCGCACAGTACCATGGCTATCGCCATGAACCGTATTGGCGGCAAAAGCAATACTGGCGAAGGTGGCGAGGACGAAATGCGCTACGAGGTTATGGAGAATGGTGATTCAATGCGTTCGGCTATCAAGCAGATCGCGTCAGCACGTTTCGGGGTAACTTCAAACTACCTTACTAATGCTGATGAGCTGCAAATTAAAATGGCGCAAGGTGCAAAACCGGGCGAAGGTGGCCAGCTACCGGGTCATAAAGTTGATGACTGGATCGCTAAAACGCGTCACTCAACACCGGGTGTTGGCTTAATATCACCGCCGCCACACCACGATATTTATTCTATCGAGGATTTAGCCCAACTGATCTTCGACCTTAAAAATGCTAACCGTGCTGCACGTATCAATGTTAAATTGGTATCAAAAGCAGGTGTAGGTACCATAGCCGCAGGTGTAGCCAAAGCACATGCCGACGTTATCCTGGTTGCAGGTTATGACGGTGGTACGGGCGCATCACCAATAAGTTCGGTTAAACATGCTGGCTTACCTTGGGAACTTGGCTTGTCAGAAGCGCACCAAACGTTAGTACGTAACAAACTGCGTAGCCGTGTAGTGTTGCAAACCGATGGTCAGCTTAAAACTGGTCGCGATTTGGCTATTGCAGCTTTATTGGGTGCCGAAGAATGGGGCGTTGCCACAGCAGCATTAGTTGCAGGCGGCTGTATCATGATGCGCAAATGCCACTTAAATACCTGCCCGGTAGGTGTTGCTACACAAGACCCTGAATTAAGGAAATTGTTTAGCGGTAAACCGGAGCACGTGGTAAACCTGTTTCGGTTTATGGCTGAAGAATTGCGCGAGATCATGGCTGAATTAGGCTTCCGTACTATTAACGAGATGGTTGGCCGTGTTCAGTTCCTGAAAGTAAAAGATAATTTGACTAACTGGAAAGCTAAGAAAGTTGATCTTTCGGGCTTGTTACATCCGGTAACCAATGCCAAAGGTTTAACGCTTTACAACAGCGAAAAACAAGACCACGGTATGGATGAGATCCTCGACTGGAAATTGTGGGAAACTGCTAAACCAGCCCTGGAAGATAAAACACCGGTATTCGCAAGTTATGACGTAAAAAATACCGACCGTACTTTAGGTACTTTGTTATCAAACGAGATCTCAAAAATATACGGTTCAGCAGGTTTGCCCGATAATACCATCAACTACAAATTCAAAGGTTCAGCCGGACAAAGTTTCGGCGCATTCACCACAAAAGGTATTTCTTTTGAGTTAGAAGGCGAAGCTAATGATTATGTAGGTAAAGGCTTATCCGGTGCGCAACTGGCTATCTACCCTTCAGATAAAGCAAACTTTACTGCTGCTGATAACATCATTGTAGGTAACGTGGCACTTTACGGTGCAACTTCGGGTGAGGCATTCATTCACGGTATGGCTGGCGAGCGTTTCGCGGTGCGTAACTCGGGTGCTACTACGGTTGTTGAAGGTATCGGCGATCACGGTTGTGAGTACATGACTGGCGGCCGGGCATTGATCTTAGGAAAAACAGGCAGAAACTTCGCGGCAGGTATGAGCGGTGGTATAGCCTGGGTTTATGATCCGGAACACACCTTTGCCGAAAACTGCAATATGGAAATGGTTGATCTTGATCCGTTATCTATCAAAGATGAGGAAGAGATCCTTACCTTATTACGCAAACACATCCAGTTAACAGGTAGCCAGGTTGCACAAGAGCTGTTAAACGGTTGGAAAGATGCAGCGGGCAAGTTTGTGAAGGTTTATCCAAGAGAGTATAAAAAAGTATTAGAAAAATTAGAATATCAGGCTGTAAGCTAATCATCATATGGGAAAAGTAACAGGATTTCAGGAAT
>Ga0302309_10002795_pt1 | contig 14119 bp, 15 predicted proteins | sample III_Palsa_N1_1_FD_200453 | JGI IMG/M metagenome (GOLD analysis project Ga0302309, IMG submission 200453) | Peat permafrost microbial communities from Stordalen Mire near Abisko, Sweden - III_Palsa_N1_1 | ecosystem: Environmental > Terrestrial > Soil > Palsa > Peat permafrost | place: Sweden... | reverse complement strand
CCTGCAAAGCCGCATCATTATAGAAAGCATTTGTCACTCCCAATGATCTTGTCACATTCCCATCGATGCGGTCAATCGCAGCCATCCGCTCTGCATCACTCATGCGCAACGTTCCCGCCGTCACTACTATCACCAGTTCGGTGACATCATTCAGGCTATTTTGGATGAGATTGTTATACCTCGTCAGGAATATTCCCAGTTCCGTCGAATTGAACTGCCCTGTTCCCTTAAGGTAACTGTTCGCTGACTGCGTCTCCTTCACCAGCGCTGCCTCCTTATTGACGATATCAGCGACCTTCCAATAAGACGCCACCGAAGGATTCACCGCCAGCAGGCCGTCAAGGAAAGCCTTGTGTAAAGAAAATGTTCCCTGGCTCAGGCTCTTGATACTCTCGTACCCCTGGTGCATGATCGTATACGCCTGGTACATCTGTGAAAGAATTTGCTTTAGCTGCGTGAGCTTCTGCACATCGAGCAATAATTGCTCGGTGTCGTCTGCCACCGACTGCGCCCTCAAGCCAGCACCTGGCAAGACCAGCATCGCAATAAAAAATAATTTTTTCATATTATAACCCGTATAATTCCATTACCGTAGCTGCCTGCGCCATCTCCGCCTGCCTTTGCAGACTCACGACATCCGTCTGATCCGTCATCCCTGCCGCCAGCCCATACCGCGCCCGGGCCGATGCGTCCAACTCGCGGATAAAACCCATCCGCTGATCGTCCGTCATCTGTAGCTTGCCGGCGGTGATAATTTGTGTCAGCGTATTCACATCCGAAATCGCCGCCTTCACTACCCCTTGCAATACCTGCGATACAGCCGTCATCTCATCCATACCCATCGACCCGTTTTGCCGGTACCGGGTCAGCGCCGCATTCACCCGCTCCGCCGTAGCCGCTTGCAATGCCACTATTTCCGCGATCTCCCCCATATTCCCAAGGGCAGGGTTGATCGATTCTAATGAAGCATAAAAACTGCTATGTAAGTTGAACTCCCCCGTCTTAATTCCTTTTATCGTACTCAACCCTGACTCAACGATACTATACCCCTTCTCCGCCACCGAAATAAAAGCCCCCAGCGCCGCTATCTGTTGCTCATTGTACTGCTTCCGCGTAGCATTCTGGTCAAACCATTCCGCGGAAGTCTGCGCCTGACCGGATAATGCGTCCCACAGGCAAAAAGCCGCCATCATCATATTTTTCATATACTACTGTTTTACTGAATTCCATATAATGCCTTTGTCGCAGCTACATCATTCTCATCCTTCGCCCTCTGCATGCTCAGCAGGTAGCTTTCCTGGCTGAACTGAGCCAGGTCGCGGTAGTTCCGGTCGATATCGCTGCCTGTAACATCGATTATCCTCAGCCGTCCCGCATCGTTCATCTGTGTCACCAGTGCCGTTACGACCATCGTCAGGCTTTTGATGTTCTGCATGCTTTGATTAACGATCCCGGACAGTACGGCATTCATATGGCTTACCTCCGCCGCGCTGAAATGTTTATCCTGCCCGAGGATGCCATAGGCCTGATTGGAACCCGAAATGATCTGCGCCTGCCTGGATATCATCGTCTTTACCTTCTCATACGTCGACAACGCATTCTTCACCTGCCAGAGCTCCTGGTAATACTCCGCGAATAAATTCTTCTGTTGCTGGACCCAGCCCGCGATATCCGTCAGTTCCCCCGCATCCATATTGTTCTCTATGCCCCTCTCCGCATTCTGCAGGATGATCGTCTGCGTCTGCAGCCGTTCCACTACGAGGTCTGCCGCCACGATCACCTTCTTTACAGCCGTATTGATGATCGAGATAATATCCAGTACCTGCGCCTCTGCGCCGCCCGGCGCCAGGCAGGCCAGGAGGAGCGCCGGAAAGACTATGAACCGACGCCCCCACCTGTTTACCTTCTCGGGTTGCCTGCCCGTTTCCACCACCTGTAACGCCATAATTTTTATTGTATGTTTTATCAATAGCTTGTCTTAGCCTTCGCTCTCAGTTCTTCCGCCAGCACTTCGATCCCCCGCTGAAAACTCCCATATTTTTCAGCATATGCCTCGATCCGTACCTTCTCTCCCTGATCTGAGGTATATGCCAGGTATTCCTCCCATGACGTTTCCAACCGGTATACCATTGAATGAGTAGGCCCCAGCCCGATCCAGCAATCTTTATATACCCGTCCCGGATCATGGCCCTTGTTGATCGAAAGTACTTCCGCCTTCTGCTTGTCGCTGAGGCCCAATAAACTTTGGATGTCATCGAACCTGTTTTGAAACTTACTCTGGTCCAACAGTATCTTACAATCCGAATTATTGATGATCGCGGATTTGATGATCGGGCTATTGATCATATCCTCGATTTCCTGCGACACCAGCGCCAGCTTCCCCATAAACTTGCGTAAAGTCCTGACCCAATACTGAATATTGTCTGCCATCCCCGTGTTCGCTATAGCCTTCCACGCCTCCTCAATCACGATCATCTTCCGAACCCCGCGCAGCTTCCTCATCTTAGCCAGGAACACCTGCATGATCACCAGCGTCAGCACCCCAAATAAAATCACATTATCCTTGATATTGTCCAATTCAAAAACAATGAATCGCTCCGACAGCAAATCCAGATTCTCCTGCGCATTCAGCAGAAAATCAAACTCGCCACCCTGGTAATAAGGCCTCACCACGTAAAGAAAATTTTCAATGTCGAATTCCTTCGCCTTTACACCCTGCTCCCGAAGTATCCCGGTATACTCTCCTGCCATAAACTCATAGAACGTATCGAAGCACGGAAAGACCTCCGGCCTTTTCCTTAGCCCATCATAATAGGCCTGCAGTGCGTTCGACAATGCCACATACTCCGATCTGTATTGCTCTTCATCCGATTTTTTCCACAGCGCCAGCAGCAACGACTTAATGCTTTCCTTTTTTTCCGTATCGAACACCTCACCTCGTCCGATATAAAAAGGATTAAACCGTAAGGGGTTCGATTCTTCATAGGTGAAGTAGTACCCACCCAATAGCTTGCATAATACCTGGTAACTATGTCCCACATCGACTATCACAATGTGCATTCCAAGGCCATGATATGAGCGGCATAAGTGATTCATGAAGTAGGATTTACCGCCCCCGCTGCCCGAGCAGACAAAAAGATTTCCATTTGAAATCAGTCCCTCATCCTTTGGCTCCACATCCAGGTCTACATGCACTGGTTTGCCTGTCAGCCTGTCCCCGAGGCGTATTCCGAACGAGCTCTTGGAGCTTTTATAGTTCGTTTCAAATGCAAGGAAACAACAGGCCACCTCCAAAAAGGTATCAAAGCATTCGTTGTCCGGCAGGTCTCCTGCGTTGCCGGGAATGCCCGACCACCACAACTGTGGGGCACCGATGGTCTCCTGGTGCGCTATAGCGTCGATGCCGGCCATGGCCGCTGCGATCCCGCTCCTGATCTCCTTTAATTCTTCCGGATCGTCCGACCAAGCCATGACATTACAATGGAGCTTTACTGCCTGAAGCTGCTGGGCGACCGCATCAGTTAAAAAAGTTCCGATCGCTTCCTGGCTGACAGCATTCGATCTTGAATACTTCGCCAGCGATTGCAATCGATGTTGTTTCGTCTCCAGCTTTTTCAATGTCTTCGCCTGATTGGATATGACAATATATTGATTGAAAATATGGTTGAAGGGCAGCAACAATCCCAGCCCTGAAGCAAGACCCACCGGGAGCTTCGTTCGCTCCGAACTATATTTTGCATAGGCCATCCGGGGGCTGCACTTTCCCGGCAAGTGCTCAGGGTCCGCCAGCGTAAACAGCAGGCATTCCTGGTCCCCGATCCTCAACCGGTCCTTCAAATCGATCTCCCGCACCACCGGTATGTCTTTTTCTGACAAGAGGTAACAATACTGCTCCACCACTCCTGCCTGTTTTGGACTGCTTACCAGTTCCTCCGTCGGTATGCGCCGGACCTTTGCCCACCCACCATCTGATAAGATCCGGCTGAACTGCCTTATGACATTCTCAAACGCCTGTATGGCATGTTCGTCCAGCGTATCCGCTGGTACCAGCGTCCTGCGCAGCAGGCCTGAGGTAGCACTGCGTACTGCCCGGCGCCCTGCCGGCCTCCTGGTCAGGAAAACCCTACTCGTATGTCGCATGAACGGACGTTGGTCAAAGAACTGTTCGCTGGCTTTTTGCAGGAAGGAGGCGTCTGCCGGTAGCTCGGTCGACTGATACCGGTCCTTTAGATAAACATCCTGGAAATGCACTACCGTTCCTTCCGGTAGCAGCTTCATCGCCTTGACGCATGTTTCCTGTAATGTGTCATAGCCGGCTGCACCGACCGTAAAGATTTCAGGCTTCTCTAATTCCAGCCCTATGGTCACATCACCCATTTTACTGATGATGCAATTGTCGGCGACTTCCAGTATGGGAAATCTATCATCTAGCTTGGTCAACATGATGTTTGTGTATTTGAATGAAGACTTTCCTTGACTTGGATAACAGGGCTGCCGGTATCCACCTTTTTGCCTGAAGTTTCATCAGCCCGAATTGTCCGTATTTGTGGCTCATCCGCATAATTCGTGCAATCGTATACCCGCCGAGGCCAAGGGCCGAAGGTGCACATATGTATTGCGAGATACCGGCGATATACATGATGCCAAAGACTAACAGCATGCCAGCCGCCGCTGCTGCCACGTACCCGATATACTGCGCCTTCACGCCCTTGAACTCGATGGGCCTGTTGATGCCCTTGTTGATGATATATAGTTTTTCCTGCATGGCAGAGATGATTAAATTCCGAAAAAGGATTGGATGACCGCCGCTACTACCACGAGGAATATACATCCTCCGAACCAGACGAATACCGCACTCATCAATCGTTGATTATCCGTGTTGAATAGTGCGTATACTCTAATAGCTCCGACCAATCCCATGATAGCCCCAATGGCATAAAGGAGGGTCGTAGCCGTACTGAAATAGCCCCTCACCAGAGTATTGGCCTGAGTAAGTCCCGCATTCCCGTCCGCCGTTTGCGCGTATCCTCCAAGCCAGACCAGCAATGCTGCCATCAGCATCATCCCTGGCACATACATTTTCTGTAGACTTTTCATATGCTTTTATTTTTATTGTCGTTATCACTCTTTCCCTGATCACCTGTAGCCGTGTTATCCTTCTCCCCTCGCTTACCCGTCAGCAAAGCCACAATATCCCGCCGGTAATAGCGCACCACCAGCCACAGATAGTAGACAGCCGCTGACCAGGCGATAAATTCGATGAATTGTTTCCAGGTAATAGAGTGAAGCATAATTCATATATTTTGTCTCCGGAACAAATTTGTGAAAGATGGAGAGGACTTCCAATAGGATCCAATATGAGATACAATAAGATTGATTGGATTCGGCCTTATTTGGGGTAACCATTCCAAAGTGTTATTTTCTTAGTAACTAAACGTCACTTAACCTTTTTTCATTAAGTGTAAACACCTAATTTAAGTCGATGATTAGCAGGGTAGCACTACGGCGACAACTTTTAAAAGGCAACTTTAAACGAGTCGGAGAGTTATTGCAACATTGGCCTGTTGATCATTGGGTCGAGATAATGGGAAAGGGGGAAACCAATGTCCGAAAAAAAATTACGGGCAGTTGCGGATTCATTCTAAGGGATGCCTCGGATTTGGCCGAATATTTTGACGTTACTGTGAATCTTATGATAGAATTAATCAACGCGGAAGAAGAATACAGAAAGAAGAGTAAAAAAAAGGCTTAAATCATACTTTCTTTGCGGCGGCTGTATACGTAACGGCTCAGTTTTTTACGGTCTGGAAAAGTGTCTTTGATAGTAAATTTCTATCTTTATTCAATGGTCCGACGCATTCTCCAGTACCTTGCTGCTATTCTGTTCTTCTGCTCATTGTTGCTGCCAGCTTTTACGATAGGAGATGCCGGCACGATTGGCCTTGGGGCCCTGATCTACGGATGGGTCGGCATTGGCAGATCGTTTGGCTGGTCCTGGCTGGCTAACCCATTCTTTATTCTCACCTTGGTCTTGTTTTTAAATGGTAAAAGCATAACCCGGCGCATAGCAATCTTCACGGCAGCCGCTGCCTTCCTTTTCTCTCTTAGCTTTCTGCTCGTAGGTAAGATTCCCGGTGAAAAGACGGAGCCGTTTGTCGGGATAGTGAGGCGTGAGGCCGGCTATTGGATTTGGCTATACAGCATGGCCGCGCTGTTGATTGCAGCCATTCTAAACCATAGTGTAGGATCCGGAAAATTGCAGCCTGATGTTGAGGAGCGCTAAGCACAATAGATAATAATGTTAGTTAGTTGGGGAGATTGCGAACGATCTTCATTTCCTCAACATCACCTTCCTCCCCTTAAACGCATTTATCAACTTCGTCAGATACGGCGTTGCATCCTTCTTCCGTGCATCCGCCGCATACAGCAGCTTATTGAAATCCCTTAGATCTACCCCATATGTCTCTTCGAACTGCGCCACCAACTGCGCAGTAGTCGCCGGTACCCCATCCACATACACCGACTCATTTAATGCCTCAGCTTTGATCCTCTCAACCGCCGCCGACCGTGATTCCCTCCACTCGAATTTCCACCCCTTCGTTTTACTCGTACGCTGACCAACTTCCGGGTTTTGCCGCAGAAGAAAATCATAATACTTTTTATACGCCAGTCCCCATGCCGCAATATGGCTGGCGATGGTGGCAAATTGATGGTCCAGTACCAGGCTCAGCGGGTCGAAAATACAGGCTTGGCTGTGGGACCGGGTAAAAAGCTTCTTGATAGATGGCGATTCGGTCATCAAATACGGCCAGATATACTCATGGCTCGAATAAAAATCCGATATGGACGCCGCCTCCCTTTTTATAAGCTGGTCAACCCCCTGTGGTGACATGTGGTATCCGTCTAATGTGAAGCGGTATAGTTTAATGTAATAGAATAACCACGCATAAAACTGTGGCCACACCTCACGGAAAAACGCTATCTCTTCATCTTCGTTCGCGAACCCGTTCGCGGTCAATTTTCGCAGTTCCCGGATGTCCGACGCCACGATGAGGACAGCCTTGCGATACTGATCTCCATCATTGTCCTCCTGCTCCACCTGGCAAAGACGTTCTTCCATTGATTTCAATAGACGCTCATACGGTTCGATACTTGGATGCTTGACTTGCATAGTAATTATTTTGTGATAAAATTACTCGCACTTTGCTGCATTGACCGCAACACGTCGCAAACAACTTAACATTTGTTAAAAATCCGTAAAATCGAAATGAAAAAATGCCCAAAAAAGAAGAAAAAAATTCGTAAAACCACGAACTCATCTAATTCAGAAAATTGAGTAAATTTGAATATATGCCAATTGCAAAAAAGAAAAATATCAGAAAGTTCAGAAAGAAGTCTTTACAGGATTCTTCCAAATCTCTTATTGTTGTGCATACCACGGAAGAGGAGACTTTTTTTCCTGAAAAAGTGAAAAGGGCTAAGGAAATCCTTCGCAATACGAAATTTCTTGATCGATAAAGAAATCATTATAGGCAATGGTTTAACGCGCCTCCTGCCTATCCCATAACGCCTCCAAACGACGGCCGATTTGATTATTCCTGATGTGATCGCTCAGCATGTTAAAGTATTTTTCCTTTTCGGCTTTCGGCGCGCCACCCATATCATTTAACAGGGCCAGTGTACTGGAGGGGAAGTCGGGATGAAGTGGTATCCATGATTTGGCATTTTGTAGCTTCAAATATGCAAGGCCGAAAAGTAGATAAGAGACATGGGTCGTCATTTTTTCATCCAGGGGACCCTTGCTCAATGGAGTAGCGAGGATCTGTGCGCTTAACTTCTCCCATACGGAATCATGACGTACCTGGTCGAAATAATCATTTTGATCTTTGATGAACGGATCGCCGGACCAGGCAGCCATATCCACGCGCATGGCATCGCCGGATATTTCTATCCGCCCTTTTTCCAGGTAGATGATCTGATGGCGAAAATAATTTCTTGCCATCTCGCTGGTGATACCGGTGTTCGTTATTTGCACTTGAAGCGGGCGGACAGTAGTAAACAAAAAGGCATTCCCTTCCGGAATGTTCAATTGAATCGTAAATTTTCCATGATGGATCACGGCGGAGTCGGGGACGGCCACCGTCGAATCCCAGGAGAAGGGAGTAAGATAGACATACTCACCATCTGCGATGCCGGAAAGATGACCTTCGAAAACAGTGTTTTGGGAATGGGCAGGCATCCAGAGGAGAAGCAAAAAAGATGCATACATGGAGGAGAAGGTCAGCGGTTTCATAGTAAGGTTATTTGAGTCCAATATACATAAAAAAAGCCCCGGCTTATTGCCAGGGCTGTACGTCGCTGTAGAGGGAGGAGTCGAACCTCCACGGGGCAGTTGGCAGTAGTGTAATGTAAATCAATACTTTATGTTTTTGAGTTGAATGATAGGTACCGTTTTGGATTCAGATACTGCACATCATGAAGGCGGAATATTAGAAATAAATGTTATTGCTGCCTTCACCTGCTGCTCTATTAACGTCTCCACTCGTTACGCTTAATACTATGTAGCGGGTAGAGGGGGTTGGATCAAAACTATTACCCAGGTGAATAGGTCCTTGGTCGTACCCTACCAGCGGCCAGCACATGAGGTTTGGATATAAGGAGAGTGGACTATGAACGTATCCCCTCCCTTTTTTCATTAATCATCGTTACCCTCAGGATCGTCACGTCCTAAAAATTATTATTATTCAAGGTAGCCTTTCATATATTTCTCATTCAAGTATTGAATTGGAATAGCAGACCCGAGGTGTCGCCCATGGTTGTATGCTGACTTGATTCTCGAATAGATCTTGTCTGATATCTTACCTTGTTGATGCAATGTATCAATAAATTGGGGATAGGCCTTCCAACCTGCTTGTATCATTGCGACAATTTGCCCTTTAGTATTGTAGAGAAGACTGCCTGAGCTTCCTTCTTGAACGTCGCAAGTAAACACAATGAAGGGAAGGCCAGATTGGTCTGGATTATAAAATTGGAAAATTATTGAAGGAGCAGTTAATTGAAGACTCTTTTGTCGTCCATTTTCACTTACTAAAGGTGCGATCGTCAGCAAGGTATCGCCGGGTTTTAAACTTTCATCGCTAAATCGTAACTGGTAATAGGGTACGTTTTTTTTTAATTTATAAAGCACAAAGTCGGTTTTAAAATCTTTGGGGTCATAGTGGTGCTTCAAAAAGTTGTATTGCGAGATAGTTGGTCGATAATTTAAGTTTACATCTATTGAATCTTGTTTGATTTGCCCGGTATGTTTATCTTTTTGAAAAGATAGAAGGTAGATTTTTGAAATCTCGGGACTGCCAGCGGCGGAAGCTACGTGATAACAAGTAGCTATATAAGAGCGGTTTAGTAGAAATCCTGAACCCCATGCTGAGGGCTGAGAGCCATTTTGCATTTTTTTGTATTCCACAGTGCATATACCAAACCTGAGAGTTGCACTATCTATTATCTTTTGTATTCCTTCGTTTTGGCTTTGTGCATTGAGATGAAAGCAGAGCGTCATACAAAATAGATAAATGCCTTGTTTATGTGAGATCATAAGTTAATAATTTTTAAATATGCTTGTAGTTAACGCTTTAGGCTTATTGCACAATGCATAACGGAGATTACTCAAAAATAACCTACCTAATCGGAGATTGGCCCCTTTTTGCACCAACGCAAAAATCAAAGGCGTAACCAATTGCTGAACAATTAATTATGCCAATACGCTGCAAAGGGGGTATTTGTATACTCCGTTTTTGTCAGCCTGGAATTGATGAGTGACCTTGTAGATGCCGAAATGGAAGGCCGAGATAAGAGAAAAAAGGACAAAGAGTTATAAAGTGTAAAAAGGGTGTTTTAGCGTTTGGGGGATCAGTAGGAAAAATGTAGGTTGCCGTGTATATTTTAAATATTCCCTTTGATTTCATCAATCATTAAGCTGCGTGTTATGCCGTGGATCATAAAAAGTTATTTTTGGGTCAGAACGTTTATACTTCGTTATATTAAATGGCCGCGCTTGGATAGACTTGTCGCTTGGTCTGCCGCTGTCTTTATGGGTATACTTGCAGTTAAATCTTGCAATGAAGCTTCATCTGTCAAAGAACAGCTTCACATGGATACACTGCTATTAAAAAATGATTCTGACCTTGTACGACAGGATTCTGACCTTCTAAAACTTAACAAAAAGACAGATACAACAATAGGCCAACTCGCCACCCTTAATGGCAACGCCGTAGATCAGATTAGTCGCCTTATTGCTGCCGTTCAACAATTGCAGTCGATACACATGATCGCACAGAATGAATTTAAAGCTCAGGACACAAGCCTTCATATTATTGAGAGGCAAGAAATCGTGAGCGATGAGGTTGATTCTAATTATCTACAAACCTTATTATCCACCTTGCAAGCAAGGATGAATGAAATGGGTTCGCCTTTGCGGAACCTTTGGAGAGATAGTACGGTCGATATTAGGAAAGGTAATACCATTTTAAGGGAATTTTTAATAGAAATTCAAGGTTCGATTAGTGTAATTAAGCTAAATAAGCACCTTTATAAATTGCCATATACAGCGGCGAACATTTTAGCGTTAGAGGACTTTGTTGGTGCAGTGAGAAACGACTTAATCGCTGATGAATCGACAGGTCATCGGGCCTTTGACGTTGTGCAAAACAGGTTTCATATATGGAGTTTTGAAAATGATTCTTCAATAACGACTCGTCATATCGCCGGGCTTAAAGCTGCTCAGGGGGAGATTTGGCACTAACCCCGCCAGAAGGGCAATAGTTAGTCGACCTGAAAATTATAAAACCAATCCCTTTTTAGTAGACCCACACCCAAAAAAAAAGTTCACCGTCCATTATAAAAGAGTTGTGGCTTATCCGTTCGAAGTGACCTCATAACCGCACCTGGAAACTGAAACTCTTTTTGCCTATAGTCAAATTTTTTAGCAGTATCTAGGGATATTGCGTGGTTCATGTGAGTAATCGGTACCTCGGTCACATATGAACCATATCGCCACATCACCGAGCAATCATAGTATAGGGTAGTAGAATCTTTTATATCCCCTATGTCCAGGTTGAAGTGGTAGGCTCCGTGAGGAGATAACGTACCAATAAAGATGGGTTTTATGCTGTCCACGCTATCAAGAGTACTAACGGTGCCGTGGCTATCATAGATGTGAGCTGGGGCATTAAAGAAATACCGTCATCATCCTTTCCCAGGAATTTCCTTTTGATCGTATCAATTGTGAATTCTTCCCCAACAGCCAACAATTGATTATAAATAGCGATGAGCTTCCCCCGCTGAATTTGACGGGCGTCATTAATTTCAGCCGATTGCGGTGCTGATTCTAAGATAGCTTTCCTTTTCTCACTCCAGGACTTCGGAAGGATAAAATATCCTGACGCGATTTCTATTTTTTGGCTATTGAGACTAACCCGGATGTAGAGTGGTACTAATCCCTGGGTGTTCTTCTTTGACTTGTACAGCCAAAAAAGCACCTTGATTGAGCTTTTCATGGCTGTATAAATTTGAATGTCAGAGAATTGGATGGGCTGAGGAAATGCGGTTGTAGATGGAAAAATAGGTTGCCATTTTGGATGCAAAATCCTATCGCAATGAGAAGCACTAAGGTACAAATACACGAAAACCACGCTATGAAAGCATGGTTTTCAATTTTTAAGCTGTAGAGGGAGGAGTCGAACCTCCACGGGGCAGTTAGCAGTAGCGCAATGTGCGGTGGTCAACCCCAGTCTGACCCGATTTTAGTCGGAACAGGCATTACACTATGTTTATCCCGGATCCCCACCCCCGAGACAAGGGGGCATGTCTGCCAAATTTCATCACTCCACATTCTTCACAATATTGCCGGATCATTTTCTTTGTCTCTTCCCCGGCCGAATTGCTTCATTGATGTAAAATTAAAGAAAACAGGGAAACTTTGCTAATTTTTAAAGAAAATTTTTGTATTTTCAATAATATTCAAATATTTGCACTGCAATGTAGATAAAATTTAAAAACTCTATTTAAGATGGCGGTAAAATTGAATCTCGACAAATTGGATCTGCAGATTATCCACGAAATGATGGAAAATGCAGAGATATCCTATGCCGAATTGGGTAAAAAGCTATTTGTTTCGGGAGGGACTATTCATGTACGGATCAAAAAATTACAGGAATTATCCGTCGTTAAAGGTACAAAACTCCATGTAGACCTCAAGCAGCTGGGATATGATGTCATAGCCTTTATCGGTATCTACCTCGAAAAGAGCTCCTTATATGACAGTGTTGCCCGCGAGCTGCATAAAATCCCGGAGATCGTCCGCCTCAACTACACCACCGGAAACTATAGCATGTTTGCAGAAATTGTTTGCAAAGACATCAATCAGCTGCGCTTCGTACTGCACGACGAATTGCAGAAAATAAAAGGGATCGAACGTACCGAGACCTTTATCTCGCTAGATGAAAGCTTCAGCCGCAATGTGCAGGTCTTTAAAGAGTAGGCTCTTCAGCTTCGAAGAGTTGGGCCAGGAATTTTTTGGATTGATTGGCTATCACCAGAACATTGATCGTTATTACCAGATATACGAGGAATAAACCCCCGAAGAGGAATGAGGCTAAAAGAAAAGTAGACCCAAGGCTATGGGTTGTTCTCCAACTCGACCAAAAAGTTCCGCCGAACATGATCAACAGAAAGCCTATCGCGCAGGATGCCAGCCTGATATCTGGTTTAGAAAGTTTAAGGCACACATCAATCCTGGTTTTTCCATCAACAGTTGAAAATTGCCCCTTGATATCGGGCCATCTGGGAGAACGCAAGGGACCGACCTGGAAAATAGTGAATTCATCCGCCGCCATTTCACCATCATAGGCCTTTCCACTATAGGAGGAATTGAACAGCTTTTTAGGGGAATCCAAATGTTCCCGAAGCCGCTGTTTCGCATCGGCAACCGGCAACCGGGTAACGAGTCGATATTTTTGATACGGAATGAATTTCATCTTACTCAGATTTACGCTTTTACATCAAGTATATCCCGCAACGCATTGCCCAGCAGGTTGAACGCCAGCACCAGTAACATAATCGCCAATCCCGGGGCGAGCGCCAGCATGGGATTGTGTGTGATAATGAAGTTGTAATTTTCCTTTATCATCAACCCCCAGCTGGGTTGCGGCGGCTGCACGCCAATACCCAGGAAGCTTAGCCCTGCCTCGATGACAATAGCAGAAGCGAAGTTGGATGCCGCAACGACCCAGACCGGTCCCATCACGTTCGGCAGGATATGGCGAAAGAGTATCCGGCTGTGTGAATAACCCAGCGTCCTGGCCGCTTCTACATATTCCCTTTCCCTTACCGCCAGCACCTGCCCTCTGACAATCCTTGCCACGTTGACCCATAGGGTAAGACCGATTGCGATGAAAACCTGCCAGAAGCCCTTGCCGAGCAACAGCATAATAGCGAATACCAGCAACAGGGTGGGGATGCTCCAGACCACGTTGACCAGCCAAAGAATGATCTCATCCACCCGGCCCCGAAAATATCCCGCCAGGGCTCCTAAAAGCACGCCTACACTGAGCGACAGCAGGACTGTCACCATCCCCACCGCAAGACTGACCCTGACGCCGATCAGCAGCCGGCTGAGGATATCGCGGCCATACTTGTCCGTCCCCAGCCAGAAGGTCTGCGTCCTGATCTGCCAGGTGGGCAGGTCTGCGTCGACTGCGGATGTGCCCGGCGCCGATGGATACCCGTTGGCCGGCGATGCTGCGGGATAGCTCCTTCTTTCTTCCACCCCTTCGTCAATGAATTTCCTGACGATCAGGCTATCACCCAACAGGGTATAGCCATTGATGGGAATATATTCATACCTGTCTTCGCGGCCATTCAGCAGGCGGCTGAAAAAGCCGACAGGCGCCGGCTGTCTTTCTTTCTTCAACAACAGGAACAGCTGCCGGAAACCCGGCCGGCGGCCGCCGATCTCCACGATGATCCGGTTGGCATCGGGAGAGGGATCGGGAGCGATAAAATAAGCAGTAACCGCCACCACGATGGCAGCGCCGATGACGATCAGCCCGAACATAGCGCTTTT
>Ga0302309_10002792_pt1 | contig 14125 bp, 13 predicted proteins | sample III_Palsa_N1_1_FD_200453 | JGI IMG/M metagenome (GOLD analysis project Ga0302309, IMG submission 200453) | Peat permafrost microbial communities from Stordalen Mire near Abisko, Sweden - III_Palsa_N1_1 | ecosystem: Environmental > Terrestrial > Soil > Palsa > Peat permafrost | place: Sweden... | reverse complement strand
ACCCTACTATTATTGCGGAGGCCTTTCTCTCCCTGGAGTACCCAATTATCGTAAAAATTGGTAAGTCTCGTTACAATATCGGAAATAAAGAGGAATTTCTTTACCGGAGGTTGGCCATACAGTCTGCCCGCAAGCGGGTGCAAAAAGGATCGATATATAACCGTTCCCAACACGGCCGGGATAGGAAATTAAAGGCACTCGATCGTTTCAAGGACAAGGAAAAGAATTATGTCAATTACAAGTTGCATGTATATAGTCGCAGGCTGATCGACATTTGTGTACAGCATCAAGCGGCTACTTTGATCCTGGTAGCCCAGGAAGAAAAGGAAGAAATTGCCCGTCAGGATCCTTTTTTGTTGCGTAATTGGGGGTACGCCAGCTTAAAAGACAAGATTAGCCACAAGGCAAATAAAGTGGGAATTACCCTGATCATGGAATAGGAATTATCTTTTTTTGAGGCTTCTTGTACAGCCGTAGGGTGAGGTCAATGGGTACACTCACTAAATACTTTCGATACGGAAAGTATATACAACTGGGCTCTCTTATTCTTTTTTCGGGTGGCAATTTCCTGTTGCCATTTGAAGGAAAAGGGCGTTGGATTTAGTAATGCAGATTTCGTGAGGGTATATGCTTACCCCTTGTTTTGGCAAGTATATACCCATCATGAAGTCCCAAGGCCGTTACCGAAGTTGGGAAGGAACCAGTATCGATCGATGCCGGTCATTTGTGATTTTGGAGGGCTTTCAGGCCTATTTTTTCCGTGTGATGGTGTTACTTCTTGCAGTTTGTTGTATTTGCCTTAAAAATCCCTCTAGGGCTGTTCTGGGCCGGTCTTCCCTGCCGACACTGAAGGCATCTGGAGGCCGGATCAAACGGGGCGTGCCACGTTTGTACATCTGGGCGGGGAGCAGGGGCAAAAAAGCTGACCTCCAGGCTATGTCTTCAGCCGCTCCACCTCAATCGGTGGTGAGCAGGTTCTTTTGGACGCTAGGCAAGGCCGATATAGCGGGTCCAGGCGGTCAAATCGGCGGCTCTTGTACAGCTGGGCTTTGGTCCTGGAATCTGGCAAAAGACCAGCAAAACTGGTCGGTAATGCTACAGGCAGCATTTTTACGAGGTAGGTATAGATACACTTTCTGTTGCTGGTCAAGGATAAGCAGGCAACTTCCCGGAAGTTAAGGCCCATTAAAAATGAGGTAGTTTGCCAGCGGCTGCATCTCATTTTGAGAAATGGCCTTGTAAGAAAGGAAGTCCATGAAGTCCTAAAAGATCGAGCAAACGGGAACCCGCAAGGCGATAAATATCTTGTCCTGGGAACCGGCATACCTTGGAGAAATCCAGTCCGCAGCTCATACCCTCCTGCATAAACTTCATGATAATGGATCCCAAAATTTATCAAGGTTTGGCGGCGCAGGCTGCTGCCGTCCTGCCAGTTCTTATCATCCCGGAGATGATAAAACCAGGAAATGTTCTCTTCTAAGGGGGGACAGATATCGACATTCATTACCTGATATCGAGACTGGGAAATGTCTGAAGCAGGCAAGGTAATCCACCATATCGATTGTATTACTTTCTCCGGAATGGGAAGATTTCCCCATTTGTCCATGACTGACAATTTGAAATTTCCTACGAATTGAATGCGGTTAAAGAGAAAGGATCAAGAGAAGTCCTCATCCTCAAGGCCCAGGAAATACCTGGTATTCCTTTCTTTTATGGCCATTGTGTAATTGCAAAATTGGTGCGGCCTGTTGTTGGCACCGTAAGCACTGGCGTAAATTAAATGATACAACCTACATCATTAGCTTAGGCGAAAGTGGCGTAAGTACCCTATTAATATCAATCTTATTTTTGCCTGTTCAATCATTTTATTCATTCAGGATTCTATGGTACCCGAAACATATTATCATGTGATGTGGCTTTGGGAAATGATTTGAATCGCTTAGGTATTATTATGTAACAGGTAAATAAAGGAGCTATGGCAATTGAGGTAGTGACAAAAGAAGATCTTGAGGAATTCCGGACTCGTTTGCTAGGCGACCTGGGTAAATTGTTGTCGGAATTTCAACCAAAGCCGGTCAGACCCTGGCTGAAAGGAACGGAGGTAAGGAAGCTGTTGCAGATCAGCGACGGGACCTTACAGACGCTTCGGATATCCGGTCAATTGCGGTCATCCAAAGTGGGAGGCAGTCATTATTACCGGTATGAGGACATCGAGCGGATGATGAATAAAACGAAATGATAGGTGAGGCATGGGCTGCGCCTGTTGTCATATCGCCTCCTTCCTTTCGGCTGCCGGGACCGATTGCCGTGTCTCCCCGACGCATATCAGTCTTTATGCGGCGATCTGGAAGGCATGGGTGGAACAGGGATGTCCGGACCTGGTGCAGATCATCCGGCAGGATATCATGCGGAATGCGCGGATCGGCAGTAAGGGGACGTATTTCCAGTGCATCGGGGATCTGCGGGATTTTGGGTATATCCTTTATAAGCCTGCAGAGCATCGGTATGGGATAAGCCGGGCGGATTTAACTTCTACTCCCGTCTATTTTGGTTGTGTTTGTAATCATTTGGTTTGTCCCTTCCCATCGATCTCCGGGAAACCGACTGAATGGTAACAACGGGATTAACTTGGATATTTGCATACTGAAACTATAATGTTGATTATCAAGACAATATTTTCAAACATTTTCCACTTTTGGCGAAAAGTGTCTTTCGTTTGATTTTATCCGGAGCCTTCAGGAGTGATAAAACTGATATTCTATATCCTGAAAGTCAGGTTTAACCTGATAATTGAGATATAAAATATCAATTTGCATTGAATTGTTTCGTATTTATTTTGTTACTTTGTATCCGGATTATCAGGTTAAACCTGATAATCGGTATATGAAACATAAAAATATCTCATTCCAGTCCAACGCTCTCTTGGAGCATTTTTTAAAAAGCAATCAACTTTGCTTTACTTCTACGGAAGCATTAGGCGTATTGCCGGGTGTGTCGGAGGGTACTGTCAGGGAACTTTTAAGTGACATGGCAAAAAGAGGCCTCTTAATGCGTATCAAAAAGGGGCTGTACTATATTATCCCTTTTGACCAGGATCCTGAAACGTTTATTCCGGACTGGCATTTATTAGTAGAGCATCTGGTAAATGGCAACAGGTATTATATCGGTTATTATTCTGCTCTACAATTGCATCAGTTAATTACCCAGCCATCCCTAAATGAATTGATTGTCACGGATCATCAAATTAAACCAGCCGTGATCAAGGTTAGGGACATAACATTTCAGTTTATATACCATAACGAAAAGCATTTTTTTGGGTCGAAAAAGATATGGGTTGATTCATTCAATAAGGTAATAAGCTCTGATCTGGAAAAGACGTTTGTGGATTGCCTTTTCCAGCCGGATTACGCAGGAGGTATTGTGGAAGTTGGTAAAGCTCTTTATATGGCTAAAGCGACTATCGATTTTAAAAAGCTATTGGACTATTGTATAAAATTTGATTCCCAGGCGGTAATCAAAAGGCTAGGATTTTTATTGGAGCTATTTAAAATCGATACGCCTATCATTAAAGACTTACAAGAACTGAAAACAAGTTCTTACATTCTGCTTGACACAGAAATGGTAAAGGAAGGTAAAAGATTAAGCCGCTGGAACATTCAGCAAAATATTGATTCAGAAACTATTCAATCTTCTATTCTTACATGATAAAGCCAGGGGAAATTCAGCAATACGCCCGTAAAACTGCTGTACGTGATACGCAAATCGAAAAGGATTATATCCTGACATGGATCCTATTGGGTATGTCAAAGCATGCAAGACTATCAAAGGATCTTGTATTCAAAGGCGGAACAGTTTTAAAGAAGGTGTATTTTGAGAATTACCGTTATTCTGAGGATCTGGATTTCACTTTGCTAAATGAGGAACTTTCCAATGAGGAGATATTCAGTGATTTTCAGAAGGTGTTCGCTTGGATCAAAGAGGAAGCAAATATTGATTTGCAGTTGGGGGAGGATGCAGAACACGAGAGCGGCAGTATTAACTTTTATATATCCTATGCGGGCCCATTGGGTGGCGCAGGGATCAATAAAAAGGTAAAAGTTGATATAACCCGAAAAGAGACATTGGAATTTGAAGCAGCGCTGAAACCAGTCTTTATTCATTATTCCGACCTGCAGGCATTTGATATACTTTGCTACCCCCTGGAAGAAGTGCTGATTGAAAAGATGTGTGCATTGATAGGGCGGACGCAACCCAGGGATCTATATGATTTATGGTATCTGCTGGAATATGACAAAATGGACATTACTTATAGCTGGCCTGAATTTGAAAGAAAGGCAAAGAACAAGGGGCATACGCCTTCAGCATTTAAGGACAAGGTTCTGGCCAAAATTAATGGATTCAAAGGAAGGTGGAAAGGGTCACTTTCCAGCCAGATAAAGGATTTACCGGATTTTGATTTGGTGGTCAGGGAGGTGAATAAGCACTTGAGAAAGGTTTAGCACAAAATGCTGAATATTTAATTTTAGGTGTTTTCACCCGAATTTTATATTCCGAATGTTGCGATATTTACCGATAGATAAAAAATAAGCGATAATATGAAAGTCGGCTGGGCACTCCCAATATACGAGTTATATAATGAGTTTATAACTGTTTGTATCCTGAAAGGCAACAGCCTGCTTACTGATGACACGGACGTTTTTACTATCGCGACCGCAAATGATGTAATCAAAAGGTTTATAGGGAATTTCATAAAAAGCGACGAAAGATTTGAACAAAAGATTCGTGTACAGTTTGAAGCTGCAGATCACAAAGTACTGCTATTCTTTGCGCATGCCAATTGGCTTTGGGCTATGGCACCGGAGGATATAACACAGTGGAGAAAACAGCAGGTGGTGAAGGATGTAATGAACGACCAGGATATTGTTTTGCGCCAGGACAAATTCCCCGCCAAGGGTTTTGGCTCCGCCGGTCAATGGCATCGGCAAAATAAGTACAATGAGATTCGTTTTATCATACTGCTGATCAAGCAGTTATTGCTTGAAAAGCAGGAAGGCCGTCTCTCCACACTGCAAGAGGCCAATTCAATCACTGAAAAGATATGTCTGAAACTAAAATATGATCCGGATAGCGACCGCGAATTTATTGACGAAGCCATCTGGAATGACATACCCGACGGCAAACTCGCGATGTATAATATCTTGCCACATTTATGCTGTCCGGAAAGATATGAGCCAATTGCTTCTGAAAATCACAAAAGTCGAATAGTCGGCACCTTTCACAGCTTGATAGATGACACTTCTTCCGAGAGTACAGAACTTAACACGGACGAGTACATTCTGGCGATACGGCATAAGATAGCTGGATATTGGGGAGATCCTAACTTCAGCTTCTATGACGAAGAATTGACAGAGATCTGGGACTATTACAGCGGTATTTCCGACTTCGATGCCTATCAGGCTATTCAATACAAAAAAGCCGTCATCTTTTATGGGCCACCCGGAACAAGCAAGACTTATTCAGCAGAGCGCCTTGCAACCAACTTGATCTATCAGCATTTTTTCAAAGTCCCAGACAATGTCCGGTCCTATTTTACGGATGATCTTGACATCAAAACCGGTAGAATACACCACCTCCAGTTGCATTCCAATTACTCGTATGAAGACTTCATAGGCGGCACCCAGTTCATCAATGGTGATACGGTTAAACAGGAGGGCTATTTGCTGAAGCTGCTGAATGAAGTCCGGAAAGACGACTATCCGAATGTGCTAATCTTAGACGAAATCAACCGGGTAGATTTATCAAGACTATTCGGCGAACTGTTTTCAGCATTAGAGAAACGAGGTAAGGAAATCACGACTTCGACCGGCAATTTCAAAATCAATGTACCCAGTAACCTATATGTTATAGGTACGATGAACGAGATCGATTTTTCGTTGGAAAGAATTGACTTTGCATTGAGAAGGCGTTTCGTATGGTTTTTCTTCGGCTACGACCAGGACATCTTAAAGGAGATGCTACGCAGCAAACGCGATGCCCTCTTAAAGAGCAATATTAAGAATGAGGAGATTGAGGACTACGTAACTAAATGCACGGCATTAAACGCGGCTATTGAGGAAATGGAAGAGTTGGGAAGGCAATATGAGATAGGTCATACCTTCTTTGCCGAGGTCGTCGACATACATCAGTCATTCAAAAACATCGGCGGCTATCCGAGACTAAGACTTCTGAAAAAGGACGGGCCTGTAAAAGTTCTGTGGGAAATTTCCATAAAACCGATGCTGGAGGCATTTCTAGGGAATATGGACAAAGAAACCAAAGATGAACATATCCAGACCTTATCAAAATTGCTTCTTCCGCAATGACAGGTGACACCTATATTCCTATCAGCGTTAAAGATTGCAGCAAACTGACATTGCCTGACGATCAGCTTCGGGCTTTGCAGACATTTAGTGCCCAAGCGGACGATTTCCATTTATTCACCTTCAAAATGGATCCTGATCCAGAGGACAAATCTTCACTATTGGAGTATGAGTACAAGAATAACGCATGGTGGACCAACCGGTACGTCGGAGAAGCAAAGTTTAATCATTTGGGAAAGGATTACAGTGTAAGCATTTATCCCCGCTTCGGCGAGCTGTTCCTGTTCAGGATGCTCGAAGAAATATTTAATATCCGCCAAACCCATTCCAAAAGCAAAACCTCTAAAACCGAGGATATCCAATTCCTGATACGCAAAGTGGTCGCATTTATCTGGGTCCAGCTATTGGCTAATGCCAACAAGCATGGCATTCCAAAAAATACCGCGACCCGAGTTTTTGAAGGGGCAAAGATTAAAGGCAGAATCAATGTGATCAAGACCATCCATTCGCTGTCGAAGTCCAATTCCATTACTTCCGCGTACCGGGAAAAGACTCCGAATAACATCATTGGAAACATCATATTGCAGGCCTATAAGATCCTCTCATTAGCATACGGACTGGACAGCATCCGCCTGCCGGACAATGCCCAGGACGCGTTGAATGAATTATTTTCCGCCAAAATCGCCACCGAGACGATCAGCGTGCATCAATACAAGGGTATCGTCTATAAAGATATTTATTTTTCTTACAAACCACTGGTGGACTTCTCTTGGGATATTATCCAAAGGAAAAATCTTCTCCTTCATTCCAGAGAAAACAAAATCAATAAGGGGTTTAGCTTCTTTATAGATATCGCAGAAGTCTGGGAGCTTTATCTGAAATCCCTTTTAAAGAAGCGATTACAGATCCATGGTTGGAGGCAGGTTAACGCCAATCACCTGGTCTACGGCGATAAATTTTACGGCAAGCGGATCATACCGGATATCGTCTTTGAAAAGGAGAAAAAAACGGTCATGTGGGACGCCAAATACAAGAGAATGTATTTCTACTCGGCAGAATTGGATCGGGAAGACTTCTTTCAGATTCATACTTACTCGAGTTATTATCAAAATACCAGTGATTTGATATCTGCCGGCCTACTATATCCTATCACTCTTAAAACGAACAAAGATAAATTGTTGAGTAACCATTCGGATGGTTTGTTTGGCATTAAAGGATCTTCTGTCAGATTCGTTATGGATGGAGTTGACATTTCATTTTTAACAGATGATTCTGTTACTGATAAGGAGAAAATAGTTTTAATGAAACAAAAGGAATCTGAGTTTCTAGAACGAATAATTTTGTCAATGCCTGATTGATAATTTGTTTATGGGACCCGCCTGTTCACTTTTGTGAACGGAGGGTTTGGTTGGGTGAATATCAGAGGACCGCGTTGGTTAATCTTTCAGAAACAATGCATTTCAAAATCATAAAATGTCGTACTTTTGGGTCTGAGGGTTCGAGTCCGAAAAGGACCGAAATTTCAAGGTGAGTCACTCGGTTAGCTTCCAAATTTAACCGCTGATTATCAACTCTTTATAGCGCATTTCGCGGTCGCCGTCCGGTCCGCTAGAGTAAGAATCAAAATCAGTCAAAAAGCCCGGAAATGTAGTGTTTCCGGGCTTTTTCGTTTCTATCACCTTCGCAAAATTGATGCCTTTTCTCCTATCTCAGGTGGTAAATTCGGTGGTATAAAAAAAATAAGTGTTTTCATTCCACCTAATTTCGCCAGAACCCTTGCCTGGACTATGTATTCAAATTCTGAACACATGCCCCGCCGGCTTTAATACCAATTTTAAAACCGACAAAAGCGGAGGGAAAAATGGAAGCGAAATTGAGCATTTTATTTTATGGGAAGACAACCAAGAAGACATCCGATGGCAAGCTGTCTATCTACATGAGGGTCACCATTGACGGTCATCGATTTGAGGCTGCCACTAACAGTTCCATCGAGCAGGCCAAGTGGCAGGCCGGAGCAGGGAAGGCCAAAGGCAATACCGAAGAGGCCAGAACTATTAACGTGCACCTGGAGGTTTTCAGGCGTAAGGCTTATGACTACAGGCAGGAGCTGCTCATGGAAGGAGAGCCTTTTACTATAGACACTTTTAAATCTAAATGGTTGGGGCTTGGAGATTGTCCGTTCACCTTGATGGAAGTGATCAGGAATCACAACAAGGATATTGAGCAATTGATAGGAAAAGAATATGTCAAATCAACCTGAGTGAAGTATAAGACGACCGAAAAGCACGTGGAGGGTTTTGTCCGGTGGAAATATCACCTTGCCGACTTGAACCTGCGGGCAATCAAATATGAATTCGTTACCGGCCTTGAATTTTACCTGAGAACAGAAAAGAACCTTACCATTAATTCGTATGGCAAGATCATCAAGAACCTGAAAAAGATCATCCATGAGTGCGTGGCAAAGGAATGGCTGAGTCGGGATCCTTTCGTACAATATAAAGTCAGGCATATTGAGCATGAAGTGCCTCATCTGATAGAGGAAGAACTTCAAAAACTAAGAGACAAGGAATTCGATATAGATCGCCTGGCCCTGGTAAAGGATTTGTTCCTTTTTAGCTGCTTTACTGGCTTGGCTTATGTAGATGCGGCTAACCTGACCCGAGAACACATTGTGACCGGGCCTGGCGGTAAGAAGTGGCTTATGAAGAACAGGCAGAAAACGGATGTACCCTCTAAGATTCCGCTGCTGGCTCCGGCGCTGGAGATCATTGAAAAGTATAGCGATTACCCAATGTCAGCCAATAAGCGAAGATTGCTTCCGGTGATGTCGAATCAAAAGGTGAATTCTTATTTGAAGGAGATCGCGGACTTGTGTGGCATCCGGAAGAAAGTCACATTCCATGTGGCCCGGCATACATTTGCTACGACGGTGACCCTGAGCAATGGGATCCCTATTGAGACGGTTTCAAAAATGCTGGGGCATAAGAAATTGCAGACTACGCAGATTTATGCAAAGGTGGTAGATGTGAAGATTGGGAGGGACATGGAGAAATTGGAGGGAAAATTTTAGAAATAGTTTTAAATATTTTGTCGGGGTGTATTGAATGCGGACATTATTGATCAGCATAGCAGCTATTCCTGTTTCAGGACTTTGGTCGGTGAGATGTGCATGGCTTTGAGCGATTGGAGGCTGACCGTAATTGTTGTTATCAGAATAGACGTGACGAATGCGACAATATAAGGTAGGATATGGAATTGGTCCCGATAGGCAAAGTGATCGAGCCATTTTTGGGCGAGGAGATAAGTCACGGGAATAGACAGGAAGTTCGCGAGTATCGTGATGGCGATAAAGTTACGGTTGACCAGTCGAAGGATCTGCCAAGATGAGGCGCCGTGGACTCTCCGAATGGCGAGTTCTTTGGTTCGTTGCAGGATTGTCAGTGAGGCTATGGAAAATAGCCCGATGAAGGCAAGGACTATCGAGCAGGTCAAAAAGAGGCTAAAGACCTGGTTCAGGCGATTATAACCTTTATAAATCTGATCGAACGAATCGTCCATAAATTGAAGGCGAATGGGGAATCCGGGCTCTATGGATTTCCATTGGTTGGTAATGGCCGCAATGGTGTTTGGCAGGGAGGCAGTGTTCGCCCGGATGAGTACGTAGGGCGTCAGGGTTATTTTTTTGGTGGTGAAGGCCATAGGGCCGACAGACTGTTCAAAACCATAGAAATTGAGGTTGGAGACGATGCCGATGACGTTGGCCCTGGTGCCGTTCATAAGGACGACATTTTCTCCGAGTGTATGTATGCCGGCGGCGGAGGCGAGGTTTTGGTTGATGATAACGGATGTGCCTGTGTCGACGGCAGAGAAGTTCGTGCCGGCAAGGATGTGCGCTTGCATGACGGATAGGTAGCCAGTGTCTACACTGAGGTAAGGTGCGGAATATTTTTGCCCATCGACAGTCAGGTGAAGATTCATTTTATCGCTAAGAATTCCCGCCTGTGACGCGAAAGATACGTTTTCTACGCCCGGAATCTGGAGAATGGACTGTTTGATCTGATCGTACTTATACATTGTTTGAAGTTCCCCATACCGGATAATCAGGACCTGATTGGGGTTGAACCCTAAATCTCGCTCTGCGAGGTAATGAAGCTGACTTCGGATGATGAGGACCCCGCCGACAAAGACACAGGTGATAGCGAATTGGATTGCCAGGAGGGTGTGGCGGACCGTGTTGCCTCTTCGGCTATGACTGGCATTTCCCTTGATGACATTGGCGAAGTTCAGGAGGGTGACATAAAGGACAGGGTAGGTGCCTGTAATGATTACGATGGCAGCGAGCAATATAATGAGTTGCAGCCAGACAGTTGTATACAGACCGCTGAAGGGGGAGAGCTGGATCCCCAATGCCCGACTGAAATAGGGTAGGATACAGATGATGATGGCCAGGGCTAGGAAAAGGGCAGTGATACACTTGATGGATACGCCAAGATATAATTGTGAAAGGACCCTTGACCGGCTAGAGCCGATGAAACGGCGGATGGCTATTTCTTTTGCCCTGGACGAGGCCTCCGCAAGGTTCAGATTGGTGAAATTAATCATGGAAACGATCAGGACGAAAGTGACCAGGCAGGTGATAAGCCATAGGCCGGTGCTGTTTCCTTTTTTGAAAATGTCTGCACCGACATGGTCCTGACCATGTAGATATATACGGGGTACAGAGGTAAGCTGTAGGGCGGTGCCGCCTATTTTGTTGGGGAAAGATGCTCGCGCCTGCTGAAAGGCGATATTAAGCTGTTTTTCTACGACAGTTTGCGGCGTATTGGGATGGATTCGGAGGTAAGTATAGGTAAATTGGCTGTACCAGGGGTCTTCCGCGGAAGTGAGCTTGGGGAGCGGGATGACCGCATCGAACGTCAGATGGGAGGGGAAGGAGGTATTATCATAGACGCCGGATACCTGATAGGTGCCACTCTCGCTTAGCGACACTGTTTGGCCAATGGGGTCTGTCTTGCCGAACAAAGAATACGCGAAGTCTTTAGACAGTACGATCGAATGGGTATTTTGAAGTACCTGGCGACGGTTGCCAGCAATAAAAGGGAAGTCGAATACCTCGAAGAAGGTGGAGTCGGCCTGGAAAAGGTGTTGGGCATAGAGCGTTTTGCCTGACTGTGTCGTGAGAAGGGGCTGTTCCACTGAGTTTTCAAGGAATTTTGTGGACGATATCAGTCCTGGGCACCGGGATGCCATAAGGTCAGCCACAGGAATGGGGCGGGAGAGGCCGGTATGGCCGTCCGCATAGACCGTTTCGATCCGGTAAATGTGGTCAGCGGAAGAGAATCCCTGATCGTAGCTCCGTTCGTGATGCAGGTAAAGCAGGCCCAAAACGAAGATGGCGATCCCTACCGATAAACCAAAGATTCCGATAATAGAATTGACAGGCGACTTCGTGATCTTGCGGCATTCGTAAAGGAGCTGGCGGAGCATGGGATACATTTTTAAAGGACGATGTTGCCCCGGATGACGAACATGGCCGGGTTAGAGCTGTCGGTATTGTTCTTCAAGATGATTTTTTGCTGGAACAGGCCCATCAGATTCGGATGAACTTTGAAGGTGACATTGATCGAGTCTCCCGGCAAGATATGCTTGCCTGCTGCGTCAGCGACGGTGCAGGCGCAATCGGTGGTCACATCGTCTATCTGCAGGATACCCGTGCCGGTGTTTCGCAGGACGAATCTGCCTGAGTAAGTCGTACCTGATCTCATGTTGCCAATGTTGATGATCTGGCTGTCAAAAGAGAGCCGGGGCTTTCCCGGCTGGAGGTGACAGGATAGGATCGCCGTCAACAATATAATAAATGATAAGGGCGTTTTGGACATTTTACTCAGAATTTTAGTCTTGCGGCAATAAGAAAATAGTTGGTGCTCATGGAAACCGTTTCAAGATATTGGTACAGGGCGGGCCATTCGTTTTTCAACTGGTTGTATTCGCCGGGCAAGGAGTTTCGGACCTGGACGACCAGGGAAGCAGGTACCGCAAAATAACAGGTGTTGTCGTCCGTGAGCAGGAGCGGCGGGCCTAAAAGGCGAAGAAGGCCGTCGCGCATTGTCTTTTCCAGGTGGATGATTGTTTGTGTTTTTCGGTTGAAGATGCAAAAGCCATTTTTTCTGTTGTGCAGATAATTGAAGAGGAGGTAGGTTGAATTATCCATACCACTATTGCCCAGAAGCGCCACGCCGTGCCTGAAGCGGACAGACTACTTGGACCGCCTGCTGGCGGTAACAAAGGGCGGCGCAACCTGGGGCGAGCTCATCGAAGTCTTGACATCGGCTGGGGCGGAGGAGGATGACGCGCATGCTTATTTGGGCCGTCTGCTCGATGAAGGTGTTCTTGTCGATGATCTTGAACCGACAGTCACGGGTGGCGGCTATTTCGCTCATATACTCGATCTGATGGAAAGGGTAGCTGCGGATAGTGCTGTTATAGTAGCGGAAGGCAGGCGATTGAAAGATTTGGACAACGGGCTCGGGAAGATGGATACAACCGTCAGCCCGGCGGAAGATCGATCTATCGAACTGGCGGGGCTGTTTGATGGGTTCAAAGAAATTGTGAAGGAAAAGTCGCTTTTTCAGGTTGACCTCTTTTTTGATGCAAGCGCCCATTCCCTGGACCGCAGGCTCGCTCATGGACTTAGGGAGGTTGTGGAAGCACTTTGCAAGCTCAGTTTAGCCACGCCTCAGCCGCTGCTGGAAGAATTTGCCTGGCAGTTTACGGCGCGATACGAGGAGCGGGAAATGCTGTTGTTGGAAGCGCTTGACCCAGTCACTGGGATCGGCTATCCGGGAATTGGAAGTATGGGAGAATGGCCGGCGGTGCGAGTCCGAGCGGCTGAGGAAAAGATGGCAAACATCGGTCAAGGAGCGATAGAGGGCTTTTTAGGTTCGGTGCTCCTGGAGGCGCAGAAAAATCGAACTTTCGAGGTGGCGCTGGATGAGGCCACGGTGAAACGACTTCCTGATTGTGGGCAGACGCTCCCTTTGTCGATGTCCGTGACCTTCAGGGTGTTGGACGGTTTTCCGGGCCAGCTTTGGGTAGAGGGGGCCAATGGATGTAGCGCGGCGAACATAATGGCAAGGTTTTGCTATGGAGATGAGTCGATTCTGGCTCTAGCTAGGGCAATCACGGAAGCCGAAGCTGTGGCGACAGGTAGGGGTGCTGTTTTAGCGGAGATCGTACATCTTCCCGAGGATCGTATAGGAAACATTCAACAGCACCCGATGTTAAGGCAATATGAGATCCCGTATCTGGGGCAAGTCACCTGCCCTGACGACCATATGATCTTGCTATCTGATTTATACATATCGGTGAAGGGAGGACGGGTGGTTCTGTGGTCCCGGAAATTGGGAAAACGCGTATTGCCCAGGTTGACCCATGCCTATAACTACCGACTGACATCCCTTCCGGTTTTTCGCTTTCTGTGCGACATGCAGGGACAAGGGGATCAGAAACACCTCGGATTTTCCTGGGGAATACTGGCGTCTCGTTTCGTGTTCCTGCCAAGGGCGACCTGGAAGGGCCATGTCCTGTCACGGGCGACTTGGCAATTTTCGGCGGAGCACACCAAATCACTCTGGGATACGGGGGGAGTGCAGTAGAGCGTTTGACACAATGGCGGGATCAATGGGGAGTTCCGGCTACGTTCGTTTTGGTCGAGGGTGACAATGAGCTTTTAATTGAAGCGAAGAAAGTCCTATGGGCTGATATTT
>Ga0302309_10002790_pt1 | contig 14134 bp, 8 predicted proteins | sample III_Palsa_N1_1_FD_200453 | JGI IMG/M metagenome (GOLD analysis project Ga0302309, IMG submission 200453) | Peat permafrost microbial communities from Stordalen Mire near Abisko, Sweden - III_Palsa_N1_1 | ecosystem: Environmental > Terrestrial > Soil > Palsa > Peat permafrost | place: Sweden... | reverse complement strand
CAGTTTCCTTTGATCTATGCAGTGGGTGTGGTGAGCATATTCCTCACCCGTCAGCATCAGCGCCTGGGCGACCTAGTCGCCGGAACTTTGGTGGTGCATGAACGGGAAAACCTCTCCGCGTCCAGTTCGGCAACCAGTGGACGGACGTTTACGGCTGGGATTTTCGAGCCGGTCCCTGGTCAAGCGGAGCGCGACTCAATCGCAGAGCACCGTCCAGGGCTGGTTCTGCCAGTCAGCCGGATTCAACTGCTTGGCGTCGGGGATCTGGAGGTTTTGGAGGGATTTTTTGCCCGCAGGCTCGATTTCAGCATCGAGACGCGGGCGTTGCTAGCGCAGCGGATTGCCGGTGCGATCCAGGCCAAGAGTGGCCTCACGATTCCCCCGACAGTGAGTACGGAGACGTTTCTCGAGGAGCTAGCCAGGCAGCTCCGGGATACAGCGCGGATGCGTTAATTTGCAACTCGACCTGGAGTCCGAGCAGAAGTCCGAGCGGCATTTTCTTGAATATTTCGTGTAATCGAAAACAGCTCAACCGAGACGACTGTAATCGTTTTCACGGGAAAGCCCGCGCGCGCAGACAGCGGAGTCTGGGTTGCTTACGGAAGGCGCGAGCCACTGTGGAACAGCAGTAGAGATGGTTTGATTCCTGACCTGTTTACTGCTGCCCTTATCGTCAACTACATCGATTTTTTGCTATGCGACGGAGGGTCTCGAAGAGCTACCCATTCATCGAAGCGGCTACCGGAGACGCGCCTGCGCCCGTGAGGTAAGTAAGCGGTTACAAACGGGCGGCTGGCAGTCAAGTTAACTTTCTTGCGGCCCACGTCTTGACAACCGTTCCCAGAAGCGCATTTAATGCGTGACGACATAAGCCAAGCATTTCAGGGTCCCTCTAGTTAAACGTTTGATTGGATTTAGCGATTGCAGCGATCAGTCTGACGTTCGAATGAGAGGCTTAGGGCGGTTTCGAAAGAGGCAAACCGTTTTAATGGATGGCTTATGCACGAAGGAATGCAATTCAGATTTTTCTGAAGGACAGGGGCAAGCAGCTGAATTTTAGACCTGATCTCCCAACTACAACACAAGCACGGCCTCTCCCGACCGCTTGGGTGGGTTTCGTGCTTTTTTCGCTTTCGTAAGAAAATCGCTTTATCGAAGCAATTTTCTCTGAACCGGGGCGCGAAACAGCCTCATGTAAGTAGAAAGACGCAAAAGCCCGAAAAAAGTTCACTTAGGGCTCGATCTGGGTAAGACAAAACACGAGGGAAATACCAGAGCGCTTAACAAAGGCTCCGCTAACGACCGGAAAATACGTCCCAATTCAAGATCATTCACGGCTTCATTCCAATACGACGGTCGAAGCGAAAAACAATGTGCAGGACAAAGCAACAGAACTACTTGAAAAGGAAGGTCACATGAGACTCGCGAGATTCAGATTTCTCATCGTGCCGGTACTCTTTGTATTCGCATGCGTCGCAGCAATGGCGCAGCAGAATTCCGAGATCACCGGCACCGTCACGGATCAGACCGGAGCGGCTGTACCAGGCGCAACCCTTGTACTTACGCAGGCTGAAACCGGCTTCGTCTACAACTCTCAGAGCAACACCACAGGCGGCTTCACGTTTCCCGGCCTCAACGTCGGCACCTACAGCCTGAAGGTCACCGCCAAGGGCTTCGAGACCTACACTGCGAACGGCCTGACGCTCAACGTGTCCCAGACGCTCGCTCAGGAAGTCAAACTGACTATCGGCGCCGAAACAGTCAACGTTTCGGTGACCGCGGACGCGCTCCAGGTGCAGGCCGAGTCCAATACAGTGAGCAACCTGATCACCGGCGAACAGGTCACTGAGATCGCCACGGAAAACCGCAACTTTACCGCTCTGGCTGCACTCGGTTTAGGCGTCAGTTCGCAGTTACCCGACAACAATACGCCCACTTCGGTAGCATCCAGCGCCAGCATCAGCGTCAACGGCCTGCGTGAGAGCCACAACATTTGGCTGATCGACGGCGGCGAGGCCGATGACCGCGGCGGCGCCGGCGGCATGGACGTTATGCCTTCCCCTGACGCCATCGCGCAGTTTGAAGTACTGGCGAGCAACTATCCTCCGGATTACGGTATCGCTTCCGGCGCCACGATGAGCCTTTCGCTCAAGAGCGGCACGCAGAAGTACCACGGGGAAGCGTACGAGTTCTTCCGCAACGACGATCTGGACGCCAACTACTTCTTCAACAAGTACAACGGGTCCGATTCCCCGGTAGCTAAACTTCGCCAGAACATCTTCGGCGGCAACCTCGGCGGGCCGTTGTTTATCCCGCATGTATACAACACGGCAAAGCAGAAGACCTTCTTCTTCTTCAACGAAGAATTCCGCAGAATCATCCAAGGCAGCGCGCCCAACGTTCAGCCGACGATTCCCGATGCGGATCGCCCGGTGGCGGGAACCAATCTGCAATATGTTGCACCCGCATACGCAGCCAGCCAGGTGATCTCGGTGCCCTCGGCCAGCCAGGTTGCCGATCCGGCCTTCGCCGCCAAGGTGGCTGCTGCCGGACTGGTCCAAGGAGAGCCGTTCCCCAACCAGGTCATCCCGGCCTCTCTGTTCAGCCCTGACGCGGTTCTGTATCTGCAGTCGCCGCTGATCCCCAAGGTCACCAACACTTCGAACGACAACAGCGTCTCTTCGATCGTCAACCCGATTACGGTCCAGGAAGAAATCGTTCGTATCGACCACAAGGTAAATGACAAGTGGCAAGTTCTTGGCCACTACATCCATGACGCGGTGACACAGGGCTATCCCGATGCCGACCTGGGCTGGAACTGGGAATCGTACAACACTATCAGCAGTACGCTGAGCAACCCGTCGAACAGCGCAGCGATCAAGGTCAGCGGCGAAATCAGTCCCAGCCTGCTGATCGAAGGTTCGATGAACTACGATGGCAACATCATCAACATCACCAACTCCAAAGACGCACTGTTGCCGAGCGGTTGGGGCGGGAACAACTTCTTCACCAACTCCGGTTCCAACCAATTCCCCGGCATGACGGGCATCTGCGGCCAGGGCATCTGCGTGGGTGAATCCACTGGATACGGTGGCTGGCACAACGCGGCCGAAGACTTTGATCCCAAGTTGGACGTCTCATACACCAAGGGCAAGCACGCAATGAAGTTCGGCTTCGGCTACAACCGTTACACCAAGAACCAGCAGCAGCAGGTTGATTCGGCCGGCGACTACAACTTCGGCCAGAACCAGACCGGTAACGGCAGCGGCGGCACATCCGGCGACCCGTTCATGAGCCTGGTAATCGGTCTGTCTGGCGGCTATTCGCAAGCCCAATCCGATAGTATCCTCCACTACGTCAACCAGACCACCTCGATCTACGCCAACGATAACTGGAAGGTTTCGCCGCGGTTGAGCCTCCAGCTTGGCTTCCGCTACGACGCCCTGCCGCACGCCTGGGAGCGCAAGAACGACTTGGCGAACTTCGTCCCCAGCGATTACATTCAGAGCGCGCCCATCTGGAACGCGGACAACTCGATCAACCCTGCCAGCGTGGGTGTCCAAACTCCGACGGGCTTCTCCTCCCAGTACTATCTGAATGGCATGGTGTTTCCCGGACATAACGGTATTCCGGTTGGTTTGGTCACCAACGACTACAACACCTTTCAACCGCGACTGGGATTCTCCTATGACCTGACCGGAGCCGGCAAGACGGTTCTCCGCGGCGGTTTCGGAACCTTCTACGAGCGCCTCCAGGGCAACGATATCTACGGCCTGGCCAACGGCAACCTGCCTTACGAGTACACCCCCGGCGTAAGCAACGTTTACTACGACCAGCCGCATTGCTCGTGGGCTTCGACGGCTTCGACTGCGAATCCGGCAAACTGCATCAACGTCAACAACCTGCCCGTCCTTCCCGCCGGCATCACGGCTCTCGACCCGACCTACAAGGCCCCGGCTACCGCGCAATACAGCCTCGGCGTGCAGCACGAGTTGAAGCCTTCGCTGATCTGGGTCGTTCAATACGTTGGCAACCTGGCGTGGCATCAGAACGTCGATGTCCCGATCAACAACTACCCGACCAACACTCCCAACGCCATTCGCCAGGCGACTGTCGGCTACGAGGGTGAAAGCTTAAGCAACCCCGGACTCTCGAATGCCTACCGTACCTACGCAGGCTTCACGGGAATCACGCAGGAACAGAACACGACGAATGGAACCTACAACGGCTTCCAGACGGCACTTCGTGTCCAGAACAGGTGGGGCCTGAGCGGCGAGTTGGATTACACTTACTCGCACGTGATCGACCTCACCGACGGCGACCTTGCGACTCTCAGCAACCCCTGGTACTTCAAGTACGACAAGGCCAGCGGTTCGTACGATCGACGTCATATCCTGAGCACCAACTACATCTACAAGCTGCCCATCTTCAACAAGAGCCAGGGCCTCCTGCACTCGATCGTTGGCGGATGGACACTTGCCGGTACGTTCATCGCTGAGACCGGCACTCCGATCTCACCTGGATTCGGTGGCGAAAACGATCCGATCGGCCTCGACGGCGGCTACACCAACCGTCCCAACGTCGTCAGCAAGATCCAATACCACCTCCACAACACTGGCTCCGCGGTCAATTATTTCAATACCACCACCAGCGACTTCTCCGATTGCCCTGAGGTCTTCGACAGCAAGGGCGGCGTAGTGTACGCTGGCGGAACCGCGCCGCTCTGCGCTCCTGTGCCGGGCTGGCTCGGCGGACCGAACCTCGGATTCGGCGATGGCGGAAGGGATGCCATTGTCGGACCTCACCGCATCAACTTCACCACTTCACTCTACAAGTCGTTTGCGATCACCGAGCGCGCTCACTTCGAGTTCCGCGCGGAAACTTTCAACACCTTCAACCACACCGAATGGAACAACAGCGTTGGCGCGAGCGTGAACGGCGGCAACTACGGTAATATCACCGGAACCTATGACCCGCGCGTCATGGAGCTGGCAACCAAATTCGTGTTCTAACCCAACCCGTAACCCGGGGCGCTGCAGGACGAACTCCTGCAGCGCCCTTTTTCTTTGCGCGCGGCCCTGCTTGCGAGTGAGATTCCGTGCCTAGTATTCTTGGAATGAATGCCAGAGACGGTTTTCCAGCTACGGGGAAACCAGTTCGAGCGGAGGCGGGAGTGAAGAATATCGCAAAGGCCTGCGCCGCGACGCTGATCCTGAGTTCGAGCCTGGGCTCAATCCCAGGGAGAGCGCAGCAGATCAACAGTGTCAAGCAACAAGTGACGCTCTCGCCTGAGATTCAGACGGCACTGTCGCTCGAGCGTCAGGGCCAATATCCCGAGGCACAGGCCGCATGGAAAGCGGTGGTCCACGCGCAGCCGCGCAACGGTCAAGCCTATGCCCACCTCGGCTTGCTTGAGGCGCGCCAGGATCATTATCCCGAAGCAATTTCGTATTACAGGAAGGCGCAGGCTCTGGACCCGGCGATTCCGCAATTGAGCTTCAACCTTGCGCTGGCCTTGTTTAAGTCGAGTAACTTTCGCGAGGCGGCGAAGATCTTCGAGGCAGAGCTGCGGAGGCATCCCAAGTCTCCGGACGCTCCGAGAATGACCATCCTAGCCGGTATGGCTCACTACGGAGGGCATGAGTATGGCGCAGCAATTTCGTATCTGAAGGAAGCCGCCGCCGCCGATCCGAAGAATCTTCAGCTACAGTTGACCCTCGCCCATTGCTATCTGTGGACCAAGCAACTGGATGCGACGATGGCGACCTACAGGCAGATTCTCCTGATTGACCCCGACTCGGCCGAGGCAGATATGATTGCCGGCGAGGCTCTGGATGAAGAGGGTGACAATGCCGGCGCGGTGCGTGAGTTTCGAGCCGCCGCACTCGCTAATCCGAAAGAGACGAATGTGCACTTCGGCCTGGCGTATCTACTGTGGACGCAGAAGCAGTATGATGAGGCGATCACGGAATTCAAGGCCGAGCTTGCGAACGACCCAAAGAACAATCAGGCGATGATCTATCTAGGCGATACCTATATTCAGCTGGATAAGTTCGACCAGGGCAGGGCGGTGCTGGAACAGGCCGACGGCTTCCAAACATCCAATCCGTTGATTCATCTGGATCTTGGGATTGCGTATATGGAGACCGGAGACAAGGACGGGGCCATTCGCGAATTCAATAGGACGGTGTTACTCGAGCCGGACAATGTGACAGCGCATTTCCGGCTGGCGACCTTGTACCGCACGATGGGCAAGAAGGATCAAGCGAACGCAGAATTTGCCAAGGCGAACACGCTGAACAGGAAGCACGACGATAGTTTGCACAAGCGAATTGCCGATGCGAACGCGCACGCGGACACGGATGCAAAGCCTGCCGAACCTCAGATGCCGGGTGCTGCGGCGAAGCCTGATCAACCTTGAGCTTGATTGTACTTAAGCTGGCTCGGCGGCTAGGGGATGTTTGCGAAGGTACCAGCAGGGCTGCCAGCCGTTCTGCGGGAAGAGGGTTTTGGCGCAGGAAAGCGGTCCCGAGCCTTCGTAGTAATACTCGGTTTTGTTGCCTTTGAGTGGAGCAGCCATGTAGCGGGTGACGATGACCTGGTCGAGTGGCTGGCCGCGGACAAGGAAGATTGCATAATCACCGACGAAGATGAGCGCCGCGACAGCGAGGATTCCGAGCAGAGTGAGCGCTATCCAGCGCAGAATCATGCCAGTCGCGCTATGCGCAGGAACGTGGTCGAGGTTGGATCCGGCGGGTCTCGTCACTTTCTTTCCTGCGCTCATGGCTTGGTGCTGGCTTCAATTGCGGCCGGGTTGCCTGAATGGAGTTGCGCGGGTTCTGGGTCTTTCAACGCTACGCCGGTGAGGCGCTTGCTGCACGCTTCGCGGATGTAGTGGAGTAGACGGGCGGCGGCCTGTGGATAGCTTAGTCCTTCGGCGCGGATGTTGGATATGCAGTTTCTCTCTGCGTCTGAAGTGATGCCGGGGTGCGGCTGCCAGGTGATGTAGGCTCCCAGGGAATCTGGCGAGCTGAGGCCGGGGCGTTCGCCGATGAGGACGATTACGAGGTTGGCGCCGAGGGTGTGGGCGATTTCATCGCCGATAGCTACCCGGGCTTGTTCTACGAGGCAGATGGGGGCGATGTTCAGCCCGGCGATGAGGGGCAGGAGTTCGGCGATGAACGGGACCGCGTGGCGTTCTACCGCGAGGGCGGAAAGGCCGTCGGCGATGACGATGCCGATTGCTTGGTCGGGGGGGTGCTGCTGCGGGGAATTCCGATCGCGGAGGCGTAGTTGGCTGGGCCGGTCCAGCTTGCGACCGAGGTCGGGGCGTTGCAAGTAGGTCTGGCGGTCTTTGGCGGCCGAGTGGAGGAGGAGGACTTCGGATTGCGAGCGTTGGTTGGACTTGAGGAGCGAGTGCAGGCCTGCTATTAAGCTTGCTGGTTGCAACGGGGCGTGGACGGCGTCGCGGGCGCGGGCGTGAGCCAGCTGGAAATTCAGTAGCTCGGGGGTTGCAATGCTGGAGCCGGTTTGCCTTAGTCCTACGCGGGCCGGGGTGAGGTTGCGGAGCCTTGCTGCGACGCCGGAGTCGAGAGGCTCAAAGGAATGCGCGAGCGTGGTTTGGAGTTTTGATTCGCTCATGCCGGCAGCGGCTTTCCCAGCAGGGTGTCTGCATTCTGAGTATCTGGGTTCAGGGTGAGTACGGCGGCTTGGTGACGAAGCTTGGGGAAGTGATCGCCGTTGAGCCACGCTTCAAATTCAGGGGCAGGGCGCAGGCCGAGCGCGCGGCGCAGATAGAGCGCGTCGTGGAAGCTGGTGCTCTGGTAGTTGAGCATGATGTCGTCGGCGCCGGGGACGCCCATGATGTAGTTGATACCGGCGGCGCCGAGCAGCAGCAGCAGGGCGTCCATATCGTCCTGGTCTGCTTCGGCGTGGTTGGTGTAACAAACGTCACAGCCCATCGGCAGGCCGAGGAGTTTACCGCAAAAGTGGTCTTCGAGCGCAGCCCGGGTGATCTGCTTGCCGTCGTACAGATACTCTGGCCCGATGAATCCAACCACCGTATTGACGAGCATGGGCTGGAAGGCCCGGGCCACCGCGTAGGCACGGGCTTCTATCGTCTGCTGGTCGCAGCCATGATGGGCGTTCGCGGAGAGCGCCGAGCCCTGGCCGGTTTCGAAGTACATGACATTGCGGCCGATGCTGCCGTCCGCGCAGACTGCTCCGCGATTCAGCGATTGGGCTGCTTCGTGGCCTTCTTTCAGAAGCGCAAGGTTGATGCCGAAGCTGGCGTTGGCTGCTTCGGTTCCGGCGATGGATTGGAAGAGGAGATCGAGTGGGGCGCCTTGTTCCACGGCCGCGATCTGGGTGGTGACGTGGGCCAGGACGCAGTTTTGCGCGGGGATGCAGAAGCGCTCACGCACGGAGTCGATCATGCGCAGCAGGCGCGTCACCGTGGAGGGGTTGTCGCTGACGGGATTGATACCGATAACTGCGTCGCCGGAGCCGAGCAAGAGTCCATCGAGCATGGAGGCGGCGATGCCGGTGACGTCATCGGTCGGGTGGTTGGGCTGGAGGCGCGTGGAGAGCCTGCTGGGCAATCCAACCGTAGTACGGAAGCGGGTGACGACGTGGATCTTGGCCGCGACCAGGATGAGGTCCTGGATGCGCATGAGCTTGCTCACGGCTGCAACCATCTCTGGAGTGAGGCCGGGGCTTAATCTGGCGAGGCGTTCGCCAGTGGCGTCGTCCGAGAGCAGCCAGTCGCGGAATTCGCCTACGGAGAGCAAGGCAACTGGGGCGAAGGCTGTTGCGTTGTGCGTGTCCACGATGAGTCGTGTGACTTCATCGGTTTCATAGGGGATGAGTTGGTTGTCGAGGAGGTGTTTGAGGGGCAGATCGGCCAGCGCGTACTGCGCGGCCACGCGCTCTTCCGCAGAGTCGGCGGCGAGGCCTGCCAGAGCGTCTCCGCTTCGGAACGGCGTGGCTTTGGCCATCAGTTCGCTGAGATTTGCGAAACGATGCCTGACGCCGCCGATGGTGTGGCCGTACTCCATTCCCACTAGATTAGGGCATTTCGGGGCAGAAGCGGGCGGGGCAATTGCGTTCGGCGGATTCATGGAGGCGCGACTGAACAGGTTTGCCTCCGAAAGAGCGGTTCAAAATTCAATCCTTCCTTGAAAGGCGATCATGCGCGGTGAACTATCGCCTCCGAGGCCTACACCCAGCAGTCCTGTGGGTGGCGAAATGGTGCTGGACAGTTCGCCGAATCCGGTTTGCGTTCCTGGTTCGCCAGGTGTGCCGGCTTGATTGCTGGGTAGCACGAAGTTGGGATGATTGAAAACGTTGAAGAATTGCGTGTCCAATCGAAAACTGACTCGTTCGGTGATAGGAACCTTCTTGGTGAGATACAACTCGGAGTACGTGAAATGCGGGCCACGGTAATTATTGCGGCCCGAGTCTCCGAACTTGCAGTTAGCCGGCGAATCTCCTCCGGCACAAGCGCCCGTGCTGGGATCGACGACCGACGCGAAGGCATCTGGATTGAGCCACTGCCGGCTTCCCGTCTGCGTCACGCCAGATACCGCGCTCTTGCGGTAGATTGGAACGCCCGGCACACGGTTTGCATACTGAGGACCGCTGCCCTGAAAAATGCCGTTGTTATTCGCGGTATAGGGCGCGCTGAGCACACTGAATGGCAATCCGCTATGCAGGATCGCAGTCTCCGATATCTGCCATCCTCCAAAGACCTGACGTATAGCGGCGTCGCCGGAGCGGAAAGGAATTTCATAAATGCCAAAAGCCGAGAGATTGTGGCGAACATCGTAATCGCAGTTGCCATATTCCTTGCGGAGACTTCCTGGCAGCGGAGAGATGATTCCGAGCGTCGAGAATGGAAGCAGGCCGCCGTTCGATATCTCGTCGACGCAGTGGCTGTAGGCGTAATTCCCCCGCACGGTGAGGCCGCGAATCTGCTTGGTCACGCTGGTTTGCAACCCGCTGTAGTGGCTGCCCGAGCCGGTTTGAAACTCGTTGACGCTGCCAAAGCGCTGATCGAGCGGCTGGCCGTAAGCGAATGGCGCGAAGCAGCCCTGGCACACTGTCTGGTAACCATTCAACTGCACTTGATAGGGCTCATGCACAGAGCGCGTGCCAACGTAATCGACGCGCAATGAGCCGTGTGCGCCCACCTCGCGTTCTACGCCTATGCTCCATTGCAGGAAGTAGGGGGTTTTCAGTGTGCCGCCGGGAAAAGTATTCAAATTCACTGCCAGAGGACAGATGTGAGCATCCGCCTGCAACCCTGCGCAAGGGGCGCCCCCTGACAAAAAGACACTTTGAAAGGATTGGTTCGCATGCGCCGTCGCGTCCACTGCGCTGTTTGGAACTGCTGGCGCAATGGCGACTCCGCCCACCTGTCCGTTGATGCCTCCTACAAAGACAGGTGCGTACGGAGGATTGGTCGCTCCGAGGTCCGCAATCTGCGCGGGGATAATGTCGTTGAAGACGCCGCCCCCGGCATGCAGCGCGACATTGTCCGATACCTTGTAGGCTGCCGAAGCACGCGGCTGCCAACTCAGCAGCGGAGTCGAAGGAAAGAGCGTCCGCACCCCCGTCCGCACGGCCTGATTCAACGGTTGATCGATGGAGTGATTCATGTCCAAGAACGATCCTGTAGGACGCGCAAACTGATTGTGCTGGTTCACAATGTTGGTGTTCCAGGTCGCGCGCAGCCCACCTGTGAGCGTCCATCGATGGCTGGCCTTGAAGGTATCCATGGTGTACAGGTCGAGGTTGCCGAGAGCGATGCCTTCTTTCTGCGTAACCGGAAAGGCTTTGGTCACGGTGGATGCCGCGCCGTAGGTGAACTGCGCAAGATCGTTATAGGTGACGTTGGGGACGACGCCTTCGCCGAGATCGTAGTCGCTCACATCCAGGCGGCGCGAGTTTTCGCCGAATTTGAAGCTATGTCGGCCGCGCGTCCAGATGAGATTGTCGTTGATCTGCCACTGGGTGACTTTGCGACCCTGCGTGTAAGTCTGGTCGTTGCCGCCGATGGTTGTGAACGGCGCGTTGGAGCTGCCCCCAGCAAGCACGATAGGAAATGTGTCAATCACCTGTGCGTAATGGTTGGGCAAGAAAAGACTCGAGTACCAGCTGGAGCCGGGGTTGAACTGGTTGACCAGATTGGGCGTAAACAAATGCGTGTAGCCCAGTACAAGCGTCCGTTGCGGCTGAGGAGAATAGGAGTTGAAGATGGTGTTGATGGGATCCGTATAGGCAGCCTGCAAGCCGGTGTCCTGCTGGAAGCGGTACCAGATGCTGTTGTCTGGATTGATGGTGTGGTCGACCTTGACGACAATCAGATTTTCGCTGTCCAAGTTATTCATCGATTGGGTTCGAATGTTGGCGCAGCCGTTGCCGTTGAACAGGTTGGAAGAGTATTGTGTGCCGGAGAACAGCGCTCCGCTTGCGTCGAGCGGACAGGTCAAGACCGGCGTGGGCGTGCCTGCGGTATTGCCGTAGAGCGCGAACATCCTTTGGTAGAACGCAACCTGTTCAGGCTCGGCAGCCAACACGGTTCCGTTGATCGGGTCGATGCCGCCGACAGGCAACTGCCGTAGGACAAATTGCTGAAATGCCGTGGAGGGAACGGTGGTCCTCGCGACCAGCGGCAGCGCGATGCGAATGCCCTCGTAGTGCGTGAAGAAGAAAAGCTTGTCCTTGCGAATCGGGCCGCCGACGCTGACGCCGAACTCATTCACCGTGGAGCGCGGCTTGGTGGCAATATTGCCCGGCGTGTCGTTGGCGTGGAGAAAATAGTCTGTCGCATTCAGCAGCGATCCATTCCATATTTCGTATAAGTCGCCGTGAAACTGGTTGGTCCCAGATTTGGTGAAGAAATTCACCTGTGAAGCTCCGTAGCGCCCCTCATCGACCGCATAGGAATTCGTGTTCACGGTAGCTTCCTCGAGCGCGTCGAGTCCGATGACCAGGTTTGTTGAAAGTCCGATATTGAGGCCGAGAAAGGGATCGTTCGAATCGAAGCCATCGAGGATGTAGCCATTCGATGTTGCGGGCAGTCCATTGAACTCGACGTTGCCGTAGCCTCCCGCGGCTTTCGCGTCATTCGATGAGCCAGCCGTGTTCATCAGCGCGCCCTGCGCAAATTGCGCGATGTAGGTCAGATCCTGGCCGGGATTGGGAAGACTCTTGATCGTCTGCTCTTCAAATGTCGAGGTTGTGTTGGGGTTCTCAAGACTCAGCAGTTCGGACTGCGCCGTTACTTCGACCGACTGCGAGGCTGTGGCGGGCGACAGCGTGAAATTCACCGTGGCTGTCTGTCCGACGGATACGCTCACGGGCTGCGAAGCGGCGGGCGCAAATCCGGTTGCAGTCACGGTAACCCGGTAGGCGCCTGGGTTCAATTGCGAGAAGAGAAAGCGACCGTCGGTGTTGCTCAAGACCACGCGGACTGAGCCGGTATTCACATCGGCGGTCTTGACTTGAGCATTAGGAATCAGCGCTCCGGTCTTATCGGCAATGCTTCCGGCCAGCGCGCTGCTGGTCTGGCTCTGCGCGCAGGAGGGAGCTGAGTTAACCATGGTTAATGTCAGGATAAAGGCTGCGACCGTTCTGGCCCAAAAGTGGGTGATCCTGCGGAAGGTCATCGGGAAGTCTCCGGTGTATTGTTGGGGTTGGAAGGCCTGCCCGGCTATCCTGAGCTGCTTCAAACGGTGAAACTGCGTCTGGGCCGTCAGCAGCAATTTTAGGCTAACCTAATAATTAGGTACGCCTAAATTAGGTGAATGTCAACTACGAAACCGGAGCTGTAACGATGACGGAACGCCGTCCCTTTAACCCGAACAGTGAATCGGTAGACAACTACCTCAAAGCGATCCTGGCTCTTGGCGGTCCGGCAGAGAGCCGTGTGAGCAGCAATGCACTGGCGCACCGGCTTGGGGTTGCGCCCGCGTCGGTGACCAACATGCTGCAAAAGCTGGCTGCGGGATCGCCTGGCTTGGTCGAATACGAGCGCCATCGGGGGGTTCTGCTATCGGCACAGGGGAAAATGCGTGCTCTTGAGGTTGTGCGGCATCACCGGCTGATAGAGACATTTCTCTATAAGGTGCTCGACTACCCGATCGAAGAAGTGCATGAAGAAGCAGAGCGCCTTGAGCACTTCATCTCCGAACGATTTGAAGAGCGAATCGATGCCAAACTCGGACATCCAAAGATCGATCCCCATGGGCATTGCATTCCCGAGTTGGACGGGGGGATGCCGGTACAAAACTCCATTCCGCTGAGTGAGGTGAAGCAGGAGGGAACCTTCCAAGTGGAGAGCATCTCGGACCGAGATGCTCAGACCCTGAAATTGCTCAAAACCAGCGGGATTTGGCCGGGCGTGCGCCTGCGCGTGAGGGATCTGCGCAAGGATGAAGGCTACAGCGTGAGTATTGGAAACTCGCCGGAGGTCTTCGAGCTTTCGCGCAACGCAGCGGACGCCATTCGAATCGACCCGAAACGGTGAGAACGTAGGCTTTTTTCTTTAGGAAAAGGTCTGACGAGATCCGCGGCTCGCCTAACATTGAACTTCGCTTCAATGTTGGGCGAGCCCAGCCTGGAGAAGCTCACATCGGAACCTCTGGAAAGCCTTAGGAAGGAACGACCTGAAGATTGTTGACGACGGCAAACGTTCCGGGAACGCTGTTGGCGCGGAGGGCGGCGGTATCTTTGTCCGTCTGGTTATCGACGACTCCTTCCAGCGTTACGTGACCCATCTTGACGATGATGCGGATAGGCTTTTGCACGCCGAGGGCGTACTTCTCCATGGATGGAAATCCATAGATGGCGCGGTACAAGGCCAGACGGAGCTGATCGTCCATGGGAGACGGTGGGAGTACGTCGATCTTGTTGTTTACGTGCTGAACCCCCTCAATGTGCTTCACGGCGTTTTCAGCGTCCGATTTGAGGGTAGGCCGAACTACCGATCCAAGCAGCGTAACAGTGTCGCCATCGACCTGGAATGCGATGTTATCGAAGACACCGAAGTAGGGAAGCATCAACAGTTCGTGACGCACCTCTTTTTGAATGCGCGCTTGGGCAGGGTTTGCAGGTTGCGCGAGAGCACGTT
>Ga0302309_10002785_pt1 | contig 14158 bp, 14 predicted proteins | sample III_Palsa_N1_1_FD_200453 | JGI IMG/M metagenome (GOLD analysis project Ga0302309, IMG submission 200453) | Peat permafrost microbial communities from Stordalen Mire near Abisko, Sweden - III_Palsa_N1_1 | ecosystem: Environmental > Terrestrial > Soil > Palsa > Peat permafrost | place: Sweden... | reverse complement strand
GTACTTGTCAAAGTCCAGTGAGAAGCCATCGGGGCAGACGGCCCGATGAAAGGTTACAAACATCTTTCGCTGCTGGGCATTGCCCACGCTCTGTACTGTGCCGATCAACCGCGTCCCCTGCGGCATGAGAAGCTGCTGATGATCGTGCGAGTAGTAGTCGGTGGTGAGCATGACCAGAATCGGGCCGCTCAACCCACCGTCAATATGGTTGGTGACAACCCCTTCAAATACTGTTCCCTCAAAGACGCGATAAAGACGGCCCTGATAGTTATCGAAGTCGTATCCTGCCATCGCGTCGGCCTTGGACACAGCTTTGGCCTGTTGAGCGGAGGGCACCTGCACAACACCGGGCTTGTCGCTCGCGCCAGTGGGAGATGGACTGCTGGGAGTTTCCGCGACCGTCTGGGGATGCCCCTCCTCACGCTCCCCCAATACAGCCGTTGCCGCCTGCGGCGGGACGGCGGCACCGGGCGCTGCGCCCGCGTGGGCAAAGTCGATAGCGACCGTATCGCTATCGATCGCGTCCTGCGCTTGCTTTTCCTTCATTAATTGTTTTTGCTTGGCCTCTGCCTGAGCCTGCGAAATGTTCGAGGTGTGTTGCGGTGCATTCGGGCTATTGCCATAGATTGCATCGCGTTGCGGCGCGGTCATCGGCTGTGTCCCGGCGGCCTCTGGGCCGGGGACACTTTGTTCGGCTTGGAGCTGCTGCATCGCAGCGGCCAACTCCTGCTGATGTTGGCGCTCCTCCGCGTCCCGTTGTGCCTGCACCTGTTGCTGGGTTGAAAAACTATTCACCTGTTGGGCATTTGGCGAAGCGGGGCGCATGGTCATCGCGCTTGCAGGTGCTGCTTTCTTGTTGCCGCTCAACAAGCTCGACACATTGGCGACGCCAATGAGAGCAATGATGACGACGAGAACGACCACCACCGGCATACCCTTCTTGAGTGGTGACTTCGCCTCCGGCTGCTCCGGGACAGTGGCGGGCGAGTTCTGATTTGGCTCAGTCATGGCTAGTTTGCCCCTCCCACGCGATGAAACTCGACTTTCTGCTTACCGATGGCGAGATAACCGTTGTCCATCTGTTTCGGCACGGTGTACAGGCCATTGCTGAAATCGAAGTTGATGAGCGAGCCCTTCTTGTCCTTCACTTCATACAAGGCAGGCGTTTCTTGGAACTGTCCGCGCAGGTACGTGAATTTGTCATCGCGCCAGATTTGCTGAAGGCCAAGAGATTTGCCCTTCGATTGGTCCCAGGTGTAATCGAAGTGGAGGTTGCCGGGATATTGGCTCCTATATTGCTCGGTCCTCGTCTCTTCGGCCTTTAGCTCTGCTGCCTGGGCAGCTTTAGCGGTAGCTGCCTCCTGCTTGGCCTTGTCCAAATCAGCGGCAGGCACAAAGACAGGAAGCTGTGTCAGGCGATCCTTTGCCGCTTGGTCGCCGGGCGCGATGAAGACCTTGGAATCGAAGTGGGCATCCGGCTCGCTTGAGATTTCATGCAGCTGCAAGGTGTACTCGTTTCCGTGGTCAGAGACGATGTGGATGTCTGTCGATCCATTCGCAACCTTGGGCTTGACGCTGATGAATCGGCTGGCAACGTGCCCGCCATCGAAGACCCAATCCACGGTGTCGCCAGCGAAGACGTTAGCAACCTTCTCCTCAGCGGGAAGGACGATCAGTGTCGATTGCAGCAGGCCGGCGCGAATCACAGGAGGCGTGTCCGCCTCGGACACGGTGACGGTACGAGGCGCATTCGGTTGGAGAGGATGTGTATCGGCGGCATGGCACTGGGTAGAGGCCAGCGCGAGTCCGGCGGAGACGACGATGGGGATAAGTGGTTTCATGGCACTGGCCTTTCTGGTTGGGAATTGGTTACACAGTCTCTCCCTGGGCAAAGCGATCGATGCCCTCGGTGAGACCGTACTTTTCAATTAGCTTCGACCGGCGCACCCGGTCCTTCGGCTTGGTGGAGAAGGTGGCGTAACTGCGCTTGTCGAGGTTCAAAGTGACGACCTTGGTGATGCCGTCGCGACGCATGTAGAGACCTTCGCGGTCCTGCAAACTCTCAAAGAGCGCAATCTGCTGTTCGTTCATCTTGAACAGCTCGGCATACCGCTTGCGATTGAAGGTCGCGTCCTTTAGGAACAGGAACGACGTGCAGGAGTTGACGATGCTGTCTGCGTTGGCACCCAGATCGTCTGCGGACTGGCCGATCATGGTGACGCCGCCAAGGTTCTTGCGAACGGTCTTGATGGAAGCGAGAGCGCCGTCAAGCAATTGCTTGTTCTTCATCGAAGAGAAGATCTCTTCGATGAGGATGTGTTTGGGAACGCCCAGATTGGCGGGGTTGTACAGAACGTCATTGATACGCCGGAGGAGCCATACCATCAGCGGCTCGATCAGGTCGGCATACTGCTCGTTGTTCACGCCCTGGAAGTCGAAGCATTGCAGACGCGACAGCGAGAGGCTGTCTTCGACGTTGTCGAAGACGGCGTTATAGATGCCTTTCCCAACCCACTTCGACAGATAACGGTCGAGTTTCTTCGGCAGAAACAGATTGGACAGACGGCGGTTCTCTGGGTCGAGCAGGTACATATCCTGCACGGCCTTATGGATCACATCGTCGTCTTCCGGCTCCAGCTCCGCGCCGCCATTGGTGAGCAGGAGTTTGATAAACGAGTAGAGAAACTTGATATTGCTTTCGGTCGGCTCCAGGGCGAACGGATTCACACGCGGACCGTCTTTGCCTACGCGATCAACCTTGCCGCCGTACAGCTCCACCACGCTTTCGTAGCTGCCGCCGATGTCGAAGATGTAGGTGAAACCACCGTATTTCTGCTCCAGGGCTACGGTGGCGTTACCCACCACGCTTTTTCCTGACCCTGTGGGTCCGATGATGAGCATGACGCGTACGCCGTCCACATACACATCCTGAAAGAACGGGGTCCGGGTACGGGTCTCGAAGATATTGAGGTACTCGTTGTCGAGGTCTTCCGAGTGGGGATGGCCGATGTGCGGAGCGAACACAGAGGAGAGCCGCGCGTGATGGTCCTCCGCCAGCCATAGCGGAAAGACATTGAACTTGTGATTGCCGGGAAACATCGCATAAAAGGCTGACAGGTTGCCAAGGGTCTCCTCCATCACCTGCGCTCGGGCATCGACGAAGATCCGATGGACAGCAGGGACGGTGTTACGCAGCTGCTCTTGGTTGCGGGCTGCCAACAGCAGCCGCAGGGAGTATTCGCCCTGGGCCTTCTTGTCGAGCGAGCGGATGACTTCGCTCAGGTCATCGACATTGATATTGGCAGCCTTCGCACCCGCCCCGGTTTCGAGCGAAGCGGTGTCACGCCCGCTCATCACGCGGGTCAGTACACCGACCTTGAAAAACGAGATGAACTTCTCCTGTGCGTCGATCTCGCTGCGGGCGGAGGTAGTGGATTTCACCCTCCAGGTCGAGCACAGGACGCTGTCGCAATCGAGCGTCAACAGGCTGGAGAAGAGGCAGGGTCTCGACGCTTCCGGCGTCGTCTTCAGCGAAAACATCTGCACATGGCGCTTGCCGACCTGGAGATAATCACTGTGCCATGCAATCGGAGTTTTCACGATCTGCCGGTCCACACCGGCATCGCTGCTAAGCTGATCCTGTTGCGCCCATTCTTCAAGGTTGAATAGATAGCTGAAGAACTGGAAGGTTTCGTTCTTACCCAGAAGCTGCAAGCCAATGGCGCTGCCAAGATGACTCTGAAGGATGGTTGCGGTCTTCTCAAGGTCTGCTAGCATCCGCGACGTGTCTACGGCGTTTTCCTGCGGCTTCCGCTCAAACGCTTTCACCTTAGACGGCTCCAGCGTGAGGCACCAGTGCAGGTCGATACGGCGGAAGCCCGCCGTCTTCTCAAGGAATATCAGGCGATCACTCGCGAATACCTCCGTGGCAGGGTTCGGGTACCTGGCTTGACGCGGAAGATCGAACCCCGACATTACACGGGTGTACTGGTAAAGGCACGATCCCTCCGGCAGGCCGCGCAACGAGCCTTCAATGGATCGCATTCGCGACTCAAGCTCCTGGTCGGTTAAGCCCTCTTCGTCGATGCCGGTGAGAGCGAACAGGCATCCGTAACCGCCGCCCTTGAGGGCGAAGATGTCTGGCCCGACAAAGCGCGCAATCGGAACGATGCTGCACGCCGCTCCTGCCTTGGCGAACCACGGAGTATGTTTGAGCTGCTCAGTGTTTACGCGGGTCATAGTAGCTCTTCTGGTTGAGGCTGAGGCCCCACAGTTGGAACATCTTCGGGTGTTTACGGACGATGAGCCATGCGCCGACCGCAAGCGTCGGGAAGGCCAACATCGCCAACAAGCGAAAACCAACGAGGAAAACCGTTACGCAGACGAATACGATCGCCATCCATGCTGTAAGATCGAGACCAAGCTTGGCTCTCGGTCGATTCAGCGCTTGATTGATTGGTAACGGCTCTCCCCGCTTGGTCATGGTCGATGTCACCTCCTACATCGACTGCCCGGTTAAGGATCCGATCCAGCCAGCTCCCCAACCGAGAACTCCGGCACCGAACAATGCGCCGAAGAGCCCTGGAATGGCATCCTGAAACCGACCGCTCATCATGCGGATTCCGGCGAAAATCAGACCGCCGAAACAGATAACGGCACCCGCATATATTGCGAAGGTCTTAAACGTTCCCATGAGCGTTTGCGCTCCTGAGAAGTCCATCGTTCCCTGGGCGTGAGCAACACCTGCGAAGGCGAACGCGACAAGCGTTGGCCCTATCACACGCGCTGCGTGGAGTAGTTTTCGATGAAGATTGTGTGTTCGGAAGCATGAACGAAGTGGCATTGGCATTCTCCTGATGGCGTATTCGCGTCGCCATGAGTGAAACCTAAAGCCGCTTCATTGCTTCGTCCAACAGTTCCTATCTATTTCGCCACACATTTTGTCTATGGCTATGGTCACGAACTCAACCGAGCAACTCTAGTTGCTCGGGATGCCGCGTCTTTGATGGACGCTTGCTTCTCCTCGAATCTGACCAAGTCTGTTGAAAGAATCGTTCGATGAATGGGAGCGCAACATGATCCATATGGCTCGCATGAACGAAGGCGGTGTCTGCCGTCCAATTGACACCCGCGATCGGTCGCGTGATCAAGCCGGGATCGAGGGGCGTTAGCTGGTCGATCAAGGCAAGACCATAGCGCTCCTTTACCATCCATTGAATCTCTGAGGCAGTGCGCGCGGCGCAGGCCAAATGGATTGGTATACCTACTTCGGTAAACATCTCTACGAGACGTGTATGTGCCGAAGGATGCAGTTCTGGATCACGGAATATTGTGATGCGTTTCGCTACTTCATGAATGTCGAGTTGCGCACGATCAGCGAGTACGTCATCGGAACGCATACAAACCACTAAGGGAGACTGAGCGATCTGCTGAACACTGTAGAGAGTCGCATCGACTGGCAGCGGCAGAATCGCACAGTCGAGAGTTCGGGCATCGAGTCGTTGCAAGCACAGAAGAGGGTCACCACTCCACAGTTGAATCGCGCAACCGGGGAACATTCCTTCATAGTGCTCTCGAAATCGTTCAAGGAGCTTCGCGTTGATGAAAGAGGAGAATCCGAGGCGCAGAGGCGGCACCTCGTTACGTTGGACAGCAAGAGCCATTGCCAGAGTTTGGTCCCACTCATTCAGAGTTTTCTCTGCGTAGGTAGCAACGATGCGGCCCGCCGGGGTCAGCTTAAGACCGTTCTGCAACCGGACGAAGAGCAGAAGCTCAATTGTGTCTTCGAATTTTCCGATTTGATAACTGAGTGATGACTGTGCGACGAAGACTTGCTCTGCAGCGCGGGTAAAGTTCAGCGTCTCAGCGGCCGCCTTGATGTATCGGAGGAGACGAAATGTGAGGGAATCTGACATCGGCCTTGATACTCCACTGGCTTTCGTCGATCCCACAGGCCCAAGCATCGGCTGTGGAAAAACCTGCGCTAAAACCTATTCTTGGCAACAAATCAAAAATGTCAATTAGGCTCTTCGCGGAGACCGGAGTCCTCAAGGTAACCGTCTGCATATCGTCTTGTGCCGTAGACATAGACAAAAACTGTGGCGAAATCGAAAAGAAGTATTGGACTGAAGTTCGCGGAGACTTCACGCTCGAAGCTGATCGACAACGCGAGGTGCCGCATGGGAAATACGTCTGAGTTGGTTCCGTCCTTCGATCGCCGCCCCAGCAACTTCGACAACCGCCGGCGTTTGCGTGGATGAAGAAATCCGTGTGCGGTCTCAAGCAACGGATCGGAGGCACAATGCTCTACCAAAAGACGACTGAGTTGGTGTCAAATGGAGTCATTGGAAGGCGGCTCCTGAACGTCAAGGAGGCAGCCCAATACCTGGGCCTTGAAGTAGACACGGTCTACAGAAAGTCCCGGTTACGGGAGGTCCCCTGCGTCAAGGTCGGTCGTGCGTTGCGGTTCGATATGCGGGCGTTAGAACGCTACATCGAGCAACACACAATCGAAACCATTGACTAAAGGAGAAGCAGATATGTCTGTTCTGAAGAAGGAAAAGGGAGTTTATGAAGTTCGTTGGCGCGAAGGAGGTCGCCATAAGAGCGCAAAGGTTCACGGCTCAGACGAACTCGCGAAGAAGGTAGAGCGTAAGAAGCTCTCGCTGCGCGATGAGAACCGGCACCTCGATGTAAGGAAAGAGGTCAATTACAGCATGTCGGATTTGATTGATCGGTACTGGCTGCATTACGGAAGCAAGAAGGCTTCTGCGGATCGAGAGAAGAGCATCGTGGAGGGCATTCGGGCTGAGTTGGGTCGGATGTTCGTGCGGGAGGTGGACGGTGTTGACGTCCAGCGCTGGTACGAAAACCTCACGAGCAAGCGGGGCTTGGCGGAGAACACTGCCGTACGCCACTTCAACGTCATGCATCATCTGATGAAGAAGGCTTCGACCATCTGGTCCAAGGAGACTGGTCTTGAACGTAATCCAGCCGACATGGTTGAGGTAAGGCGTCCCGACGATTCGCGGGAACGCTTCCTCTCGAAGGAAGAACTCGAGAGACTAAAGGTGGCCCTGGACGAAAGGATGTTTCGGAAAGGAACCAAGGACCTCAATCAGACCAATCTACGGATGCGGCTGATTGTATTGATCGCTGTCTCCACCGGGATGCGCTCTTCCGAGGTTCATCGGCTCCGCTGGTCGGACGTGCTGTACCGCGAAGAGCTGATTGCAGTGAGAGCAAAGTTGAAAAAGGGTAAGGAACGTTACGTGCCCATGACGTCAGAGCTAGCTGAAGAGATTCGGCGTTGCCCTGCGGTGATCGGTGAAGATCGCATCTTCCCGCCAACACGGGGTGAAAAGAGTGGAAGGCAAAGACTGGAAGGGAGCTTCGAGGATGTACTCACACGAGCCCAGATTCGAAACTTCTGGTTCCACGATCTGCGCCACACCTTTGCGTCCTGGTACATGATGAACGGTGGCGATCTCTACGAACTCGCCAAGCTTCTCGGTCATTCGAACATCAAGATGACAGAGCGTTACGCGAAGCTTGGACGTGCTCATATCACCAAGACCGGGACAACGGCCAAGGTGCTCTGGAGCATGATGGAGTCGAAGCCGGTAGAGCAGGGAGCAGTACAGGTAGGAAAGTTCGCGTAGCCGAGATGTACGCTATTTGTACGTCGGGCTAAAACACGAACTCTTTGGTTGCCGCTAAGTTCTTTAGAATGTGGTGGCCAGAGACGGGATCGAACCGCCGACGCCGGCCTTTTCAGGGCCGCGCTCTACCACTGAGCTATCTGGCCTTGGCATGTTTTTGCGCAAACGCAACCCTCAGGCAGCCAAGATCGCCCCCGGGCTCGTGCGTCTCAACTTCGCCTGCCTGTCAGGAGGGAATTACGGCTTCATCGGTCGATGGCGCCTTCGAGAACGTCGACCCACAGTATAGCAATCCCCACGCCCAAGCTCCAAACCCGTCGCCCCTCGGCCATCCCCCTGCGGTATCCTTGGACAATTCAAAGCACTCGAAAGGCACGGGATCATGGTCCGCGCTCGCATCGCTTTCACCTTCGCCCTCACCGCGCTGGCCTACAGCTCCGTCGCACAAAATAAGTCCGCCGCCAACGCCGCCAACCTCGGCGAAGCCCGCGCCACCCGCGCCCTTAACGCCGCCAAAACTCTTGGCCCCGGCGAGCTCTATGCCTTCCTCAAGCCCTTCCCCAAGGGCGCCGACCTCCACATGCATCTCTCCGGCGCCGTCTACGCCGAAACCTTTCTCGCCGAGGCCGTCAAGGAAAACCTCTGCGTCGACCCAGATGCCCTCAAGCTCGTCGCGCCGCCCTGCACCAAGCCACTCATCCCTGCCGCCGACACCCTCACCAATCAACCCCTCTACGACAAGCTCATCGACGCCTTCTCCATGCGCAGCTACGTCCCGTCCAGCGGCTGGAGCGGCCACGACCAGTTCTTCTCCACCTTCTCCCGCTGGGACGCACTCAAAAAGGCCGCCGTCGCCGAATGGCTCGACGAGGTAGCCACCCGCGCCGCCGCCCAAAACGAGCAGTACCTGGAAATCATGCAGACTCCAACGTTCTCGCACGCCAGGGAACTAGGCCTCCGACTTGGCTGGCCAGCAGACGCAACCTCCAGCGTCACCGCCGACCAACTTGCTGCCCTGCGCGACGAACTTTTCGCCGGCGGCCTCCGCGATGAAGTCGCCGCCGACACAAAAGAGCTAGCCGACGCGAAAGCCGCGCGCAGTGTCCTCGAGCACTGCGACTCCCCAGACCACGAGTCCGCCGCCTGTGGCATCACCATCCACTTCCTCTACCAGATACTCCGCGGCTTCCCACCCCAACAAGTCTTCGCCCAGACCCTCCTCGGTTTCGAGGTGGCTTCTGCGAACCCCGACGTAGTCGGCATCAACTTCGTCATGCCCGAAGACGGCCGCATCAGCATGCAGGACTACCACCTGCAGATGCAGATGCTCGACTACCTCCACAGCATCTACCCCACCGTCCGCATCTCGCTCCACGCCGGAGAGCTCGCTCCCGGCCTCGTCCCATTCGAAGGCCTCAGCTTCCACATACGCGAAGCCATCGACCTCGGCCACGCCCAGCGCATCGGCCACGGCGTTGACGTCCTCTACGAAGACCACCCAGACGCCCTCCTTAAACAGATGGCCGACCAGCACATCATGGTCGAGATCAACCTCACCTCCAACGCCGGCATTCTCGGAATCGAAAAGAAAGCCCATCCCCTCGCGGCCTACATGTCCGCGCACGTTCCCTGGGCGCTCTCTACCGACGACGAAGGTGTCTCCCGCATCGACCTCACCCACGAGTACGCCCGCGGCGTCGAGGAACAGAACCTCACCTACCTCGACCTCAAGCGCTCCGCCCGCACCTCCCTCGAGCACGCCTTCCTCCAGGGCGAAAGCCTCTACTCCGCGCCCGACGACTTCGCCCACCGCAACCCCGCCTGCGCCGCCTCCATCACCTCCACCGCCGAGCTCACTCCCGCCTGTAAAACCTTCCTCGTCGCCAACGAGAAAGCCGCCGCCCAGTACGAACTGGAAGCCCGCTTTGCCGCCTTCGAATCCTCCATCCCCTAACACCTCCCGCATCACTGTCCCCGTCCGGCCCGTGCGCTAGACTGAATCTCGCAGCAGCAACACAGCAAGAAGGGAAGTCTGATGAAACGTGTTCTCTCGGTGGTGTTTCAATTCATCCTCTACCTTGTCGTCTTCGGCATTGGATCACTGCTCCCCGGCGCTAACGTCCTCCCCACCTGGAGCATCTCCACCGGCCCCGGCCGCGTCTTTGTCTACGACGGCCTGCTGCTCATGCTGCTGGTCTACGTCGTGATCCTGCTCATAGCCGCCGCCCGCAAGCGCATCAACACCGCCTTCCCAAACGCGACCATCGCCCTGGTCCTCGCCCTGCTCATCGGCCTGCTCATGAAGTTCGGCTTCAAGAGCGTTTAAATCTTCGATTTCTACGGGTCGTTGATGAACATTCGCTCATATTTGAGCAGACTAAAGTTTGGTCCAGTACCGCAGAGTACCGTGCCAAAATCGGTTCATTTCCCACTTTCCCTATTTGAACCTTGGTAAACTGGAGTAGCAGGAAATTCTGTCGGCAAGCTGATATGCGATCCGAAACGACTGATCGGACAGCGCATTTTGCCGATGAATTTCCTGTTTGCTGTATTTGTACCGTCTCGGCCAGAACGTCGGGCCCGGAAGAGGATCCTCCCTAGATCATGAGCCCAGCTCCCACCAATCGCTCCCAGTCCCAGCCAGTCCAGCCTTCCCCGGCATCCTTCGACATCTCCGCGCGCAAAATCGCCTACTTCTCCATGGAGATCGCCCTCGCCAAAGCCCTGCCCACCTACTCCGGCGGCCTCGGCATGCTGGCTGGCGATACCCTCCGTTCCGCCGCTGACACTGGCGTCCCTCTCGTAGCCATCTCGCTCGTGCACCGCCGCGGCTACTTCGAGCAGCACCTCGACTCCCACGGTCAGCAGACTGAGAGCGACGTCGTCTGGTCTCCCGAAACGACCCTCCCCTCCGCCAACCAGACCATCACCATCGCCCTGCAGGGCCGCGAAATCACTCTCCGTGCTTGGCGCTTCGACGTCATCGGCCACACTGGCCACATCATCCCCGTCTTCCTCCTCGACGCCGACGTTGAAGGCAACGACCCCTGGGATCGCCGCCTTACCGACCACCTCTATGGCGGCGACACCTACTATCGCCTCTGTCAGGAGGCCATCCTCGGCCTCGGCGGCATTCACCTCCTGCACGCCCTCGGCATGCAGCCCGAAGTCTGTCACATGAACGAGGGCCACGCCGCCCTTCTATCCATCGGTCTGCTCGAAGCCCGCGTCGCCCCCGCCCCCCTCAGCACTGCCACCGAAGCCGACGCCGAAGCTATCAAGCAGCAGTGCATCTTCACCACCCACACCCCTGTTCCCGCCGGCCACGATAAGTTCGGCCTCGACCAGATGCGCCAGATCCTCGGCGCCGACCGCTCCTCCACCATCGAGCGCTTCGGCGCCCTGCACAACGACCTGCTCAACATGACGTACCTCGCCCTGCGCTTCTCGCGCTACGTCAACGGCGTCGCCATGCTGCACGGCAAAGTCTCGCAGCAGATGTTTCCCGAGTACACCGTCCACTCCATCACCAACGGCGTTCACGCAGCCACCTGGCTCTCCCAGCCCTTCCAGAAGCTTCTCGACAAAGAAGTCCCCGAGTGGCGTCACGATAACCAATACTTCCGCTCGGTCTACGGCATCGAGCCCGAAGCCATCGAAGCCACCCACTTACCCAGCAAGCTGCGCCTGTTCCAAACGGTCAAGCAACGCACCGGCCTCGACCTCGACCCGCACGTCCTTACTCTCGGCTTCGCCCGTCGCGTCGCCACCTACAAACGGGCAAGCTTGATCCTGCACTCCCCCGAGCGCCTTATCGAGATCGCCAACCGCATCGGCGGCCTACAGATCCTCATGGCCGGCAAAGCTCATCCCGCCGACAACGCCGGCAAGGGCCTCATCCGCGATATCTTCACCACCGCCGCCAAACTCGAGTCCAGCAAGCTCCGCATCCTCTACCTCGAAAACTACGACTGGGATCTCGGCGAGCAGCTCACCAACGGCGTCGACGTCTGGCTCAACACGCCACTGCGTCCGTATGAAGCCTCCGGTACCAGCGGCATGAAGGCAGCGCTCAACGGCGTCCCCAGCCTCAGCGTCCTCGACGGCTGGTGGGTTGAGGGCTGCGCCGAAAACATCACCGGCTGGGCCATCGAGAACTCCGAAGACGAGGCCGTCGAAGCCGAGCGCGTCTACCACAAGCTCGAGTACTCGGTCGCCCCAGCCTTCGCCGACAAGGCGCAATGGGCCCGCATTCGCCGCCATTGCATCGCCATCAACGGCACGTTCTTCAACACCCACCGCATGCTCGGCCAGTACGTCTCGAACGCCTACTACCCGCCCTCGGCCTCGATCGCCGCCTCCAACCAGGTCGTTGTCGACGACGAGATCCACCAGCCCGTCCTCGCTTAACCCCAGGAGTCCCGCCTCATGCAAGCCGGCGACCTAGTCGAAAACTTCACCCTGCCCGATCAGGACGGCAACCCCGTCAGCCTCTCTGACTTCGCCGGCAAACCCGTAGTCCTCTTCTTCTACCCAAAGGCCGACACACCCGGCTGCACCATCGAAGCCTGCGGCTTCCGCGACCACTTCAAGAAGCTCCAAAAGGCCGGAGTCGTTGTCCTAGGCATCTCCCGCGACACCGTCAAAGCCCAAAAGAAGTTCGCCGAAAAATACGATCTCCCGTACCCCCTCCTCGCCGACGCCGACCAAACCATCTGCAACCGCTTCGGCGTCATCAAGCCCAAGACCATGTACGGCAAGCTCGTCTCCGGCATTGAGCGCACCACCTACGTCATCGGCCCCGACCAAAAACTCATCCACGAGTTCAACAAGGTCAAGCCCGAAGGCCACGCCGAAGAAGTCTTAGCTCTTCTAAAAAAGTAAGCATGGCCACCTCGCTCAGCCCGCTTCACGCGACGCTCGCTGCCACTGCCGCCGTAGCCGTCACCGCGGGCCTCACCCTCACCTACGCGGCCCTCAGTCCCGGCTCCCAACTCTTCGGCCACACGATCATCGCTGGCAGCGACCCCAACGAAGTAGCTCTCACCTACGACGACGGCCCCAACGACATCGCCACCGACGCCCTCCTCGACCTCCTCGCCCGCCACAACGCCCGAGCCACCTTCTTCATGATCGGCCGCTTCGTCCGCCAGCGTCCCGAGATCGTTCGCCGCGTCCACGCAGCCGGCCACCTCATCGGCAACCACACCGACACCCATCCCTGGCTCAGCTTCCTGTCCGCCCGCGCCATCCGCGAAGAGCTCCGCGCCTGCAACCAGGCCCTCGAAGACGCAATCGGCGCCCCCATCCACTATCTCCGCCCACCCCACGGCGCCCGCCGCTCCATGGTCTTCCGCGCCGCCGAAGAACTCGGCCTCAAGATCGTCCAGTGGAACACCATGGGATACGACTGGAGGCCCATCTCCGCCGAACGCATCGTGGCAAACGTAACCCGCGGCCGCGAGCGCGCCCACCGCCGCCGCACCGGCGCCAACATCCTTCTCCACGACGGCCACCAGCAGGGAATCGGCACCGACCGCTCCGCCACCATCCAAGCCACCGCCGCGCTCCTGGAGCGCTTCGCCCAAGAAGGCACGCACACTTTAACAGTCGATGCCTGGGTTAATTTGTAAGAGGAAATGGTGCGCCCGAGAAGATTCGAACTTCTGACCTACAGCTTCGGAGGCTGCCGCTCTATCCAGCTGAGCTACGGGCGCACAGTACACATCAGGCCCCGCCTTTAGGCATCCCAGCAATCCCACACCCGCCAAATCGGCGCCAATTCTGCGGGAATTGCGGTCAACCAAAGCAGGGGACACGCACGACCTATCATACCAGAGGGCCCACGCCGGCCTCACCCGATTGGCCCGTCCTGCCCGCGTATAAAGCTCTCCGGCACACCACCCAGAAGCATCCAAACCCTTACCTGACCCGAGTTCCTCACGAGCTCCCTCACCCAAACGGAGATTCCCCGAATGACCTTCAAACTTCGCATCTCAGCCCTCCTTCTCTTTCTAGCCGTAGCCTCCTTCACGCCGCTACTCGCTCAAAACGCACCACTCAAAGTTCAGCCGGGACAGCGCGAAGTCCTTCTCCAGACCGACAAGTCATGGAACGGCAAGCAATACACGCACTACCCCACCGGCCAGGTACAACTCACCACACTCAAAGTCACCCTCGCGCCGCACACCGCGCTCCCGTGGCACACCCACCCCTTCCCCAACGTCGTCTACGTCCTCTCCGGCACCCTTACCCTGCACGACAAGGCAAGCGGCAAGACCCTCGTCGTTCATCAAGGCGAGGCCGTCGGCGAGTCAGTCGACGATGTCCATCGCGGCGAAGCCGGCGACCAACCCGCCGTGCTCATCATTACCTACGCCGGAGTCCCCAACGTTCCCACCTCCATCCCTGCCAAGGGAGAGAAGGCCGAGTACTAAATCCCACAGCGCAGCAACGCGCCCAACCAGTGTCCCCAATCAACTTCCCGGGAGTACCAT
>Ga0302309_10002779_pt1 | contig 14165 bp, 10 predicted proteins | sample III_Palsa_N1_1_FD_200453 | JGI IMG/M metagenome (GOLD analysis project Ga0302309, IMG submission 200453) | Peat permafrost microbial communities from Stordalen Mire near Abisko, Sweden - III_Palsa_N1_1 | ecosystem: Environmental > Terrestrial > Soil > Palsa > Peat permafrost | place: Sweden... | reverse complement strand
GCGATCGAGGCCCAGCTCGATGCTGTGCAGATTGACGCGTTCCTGATACGCCAGCCATTCGGCGAGAGTGCGAGCCATGCGATAACTTTGTGCAGTAAGTTGGATCGGCATCCGGCGGTCAGGTCAGCGCACCGCGGACGAAGGCACAAAGCTTAAAGCATCGCATCGACCATGCGGACGAATGCCGCCGCTACTTAACCAAACGGATGAATGCCGCTGGCGCACAGCGCCCAGTACATGCCGAACGCTGTCCAGAACATTTTCTTCAGTGCCTTGCCGGCCAGCAAGGCGAGTAGCAGGCCAAGCAGCAGCGGCATGTGCCTTTCCAGCGTGCTGCGGGTGTCGTTGACGATGTTCATCGCGTGCTCTCCCTCACTGTGATGTCGTGGAGGAGATCATCCGCAAACCGCCATGCCGACGACAGCATCCCTCGTCAGCCAATGCCAGTGACAACCGTCACAACGGCGCATGCCGCAGGCGCAGGGCGTTGCTCACTACCGACACTGACGACAGGCTCATCGCCAGCGCGGCGATCATCGGTGACAGCGTGATGCCAAACCATGGGTACAGCGCGCCGGCAGCCAGTGGCACGCCGACCGCGTTGTAGATGAACGCGAAGAAGAGGTTCTGCCGGATGTTGCGCACCGTTGCCTTCGACAGGCTACGCGCACGCACCACGGCGCCCAACTCATTTTTCACCAGGGTGACCTGCGCACTCCCGATCGCCACGTCGGTGCCACTGCCCATGGCGATACCCAGGTCAGCCGCTGCCAGCGCAGGCGCGTCGTTGATACCGTCGCCGACCATCGCCACGCGACGACCTTCGGCACGCAGTGCATTCACCACGGCAGCCTTGTCGACCGGCGAAACATCCGCGTGCACGGTGTCGATGCCCAGCTCACGCGCTACCGCCTGTGCGGTCACGGCGTTGTCGCCGGGCAGCATCACGATGTGCAGGCCGGTCGCCCGTAAAGCCTTGATCGCCGCTGGGGCATCCGGCTTGATCGGGTCAGCCACCGCCAGCAACGCAGCGAGCGCGCCGTCGACGCCCAGAAACATCACCGTAGCGCCATGGGCGCGTAGCTGATCGGCACGTGCGATCGCGTCGTCGCCCACGCTGACATGGAGTTCGCCCATCAACCGGGCGTTGCCCAGTGCAACGGCGCTTTCATCCACGCGCGCACTGACCCCGCGACCGATCAACGCACGAAAATCGGTTGCTGCCAGTATCGCCACGTCTGGCGTTTCCGCCGCAGCAACGATGGCCCGCGCCAGCGGGTGTTCACTCGGCCTTTCCAGCGCGGCGGCGAGGGCCAACACATGTTCGCGCGAATGTCCGCCGAAACTTACCAGCTCGGTGAGCGTCGGCTTGCCCGCTGTCAGCGTGCCTGTCTTGTCCAGCACCAGCGTATCGATATCACGCAGCGCCTCGATCGCCGCGGCATCCTTGAACAGCACGCCGTTGCGCGCGCCACGGCCGCTGGCCACCATGATCGAGATCGGCGTAGCCAGCCCCAGCGCGCACGGACAGGCGATGATCAACACCGACACCGCAGCGATCAGCGCATGCGCAAACTGCGGCGACGGGCCAACCCATGCCCACAACACAAACGCGAACAACGCGACAGTCGCCACCGCGGGCACGAACCATTTCGCGACGCGATCGGCGATGCGCTGCAACGGCGCCTTGCTCCGCTGCGCCTGCGCCACCAGCGCCACGATCTGCGCCAGCATGGTTTGCGCGCCAACCTTTTCAGCACGCATGGTCAATCCGCCGTCCTGGTTCAGCGTGCCGCCGGTGAGCAGGTCGCCTTGCGTTTTCAGCACCGGCATCGGTTCGCCAGTGAGCATCGATTCATCGATGTAACTTTCACCCTGCACCACCACGCCATCTACCGGCACGTTCTCGCCAGGACGAACGCGTAGCAGATCGCCGACGTGCACTTCGTCCAGCGGCACATCGGTCTCGCTGCCATCGATGGCGATCTGTCGCGCTATTTTCGGCACCAACCCCAGCAACGATTTCAGCGCCTCACCCGTACGCCGACGCGCACGTAGCTCCAGGAAATCACCCAGGGTGACCAGGGTGACGATCACCGCCGCCGATTCGAAATACACGCCGACACGACCCTCCATGTCGCGGAAACCGGGCGGAAAAATCCCCGGCAACAGAAACGCCACGGCGCTGTACGCCCACGCCACGCCGGTACCCAGCGCAATCAGCGTGTACATGTTGGGATACCACGGATGTAACGAACGCCAGCCGCGCGCGAAAAACGGCGCACCGCCCCACAGCACTACCACGGTTGCCAGTACCGCTTCGATCCAGCCAGCCGCCAGATCCCACGGTGTAGCTGCGGACCAGCCGAAAAGATGCGGCCCCATCGCCAACGCAAACACCGGAGCGGTCAGCGCTGTCAGCAGCCACAGCCGTCGGGTCATCGCCGGCAATTCATCGCCGTCAGCCTGGTCCAGGCTCGGCAGCATGGGCTCCAGCGCCATTCCACACTTGGGGCAGGCGCCGGGGCCGACCTGCTGCACTTCCGGATGCATCGGACAGGTGTAGAGCGCACCAGGTATCACGGGTTCCGGCACACGCTCGCCCAGGTAGCGAGCTGGCGCGGCGATGAATTTGTCTCGACATCCCATGGCGCAGAAGTAGTACGCCTGCCCGGCATGCTCAGCGTGATATTTCACCGTATGCGGATCCACTGTCATGCCGCAGACCGGGTCCTTCACCCTGGGTGCGACATGTCCATCGTCCGCTGTGTCGTGCGAGCTTCCAGCACAGCAACTGGCCGGTACTTTCCTGACCATCGGACCCGGCACGATCGTTTGTCCGCTCATGACAGCGGCTCCACGTCGACCAGTGCACGCAGGATCGGGCAATGCTCTGGCGCGCCATGACCCGGGCACGCCTCGACCAGCTGCTCCAGCCCGTCGCGCACGCGCTGCAATTCGGCAATGCGCGTATCGATCGCCGCCAGTCGCTGTTGCGCGCGCTGCTTCACCGCCTTGACCCCACGCTGGCGATCAGCCGACAGCGCCAGGAGATCGCGGATCTCCTCCAGCGTGAAGCCCAGCAACTTGGCTCGACGGATGAAATGCAACTGCGCAATCGCGCTTTCGTCATAGCTGCGATAGCCGGAGGCCCGCCGCAGCGGCTCAGGCAACAAGCCTTCGCGCTCGTAATAGCGGATGGTGTCGATCGCCACGCCGACGCGCTTGGCGACGGCACCGATGGTGAGTGAGGGCTTCGATATGTTCATGCTGCAAGTCTAGAGCCTTGATCCAGGTCTAGAGTCAAGAACCAAGTTCTGCCAAGGCCCGGCACGGCTTGCGGGAGGCCCTTCCAACCCAAAACCTCCACCAGGATCTACAATGGGCGTCTGTGAAACCGGCGGCAGTCCAACCTATGACCCATCGCCAGCCAGGGGATAGCAGCCCTCGCGAGCCTTCAAGCGAGCCGGTGACGACGCCTCACGTCGCCTCGGCCGCTGCGCGGCGACGGTCGAGGCGCGTCTATCTGATGCCGCCTGCCAGTTGGAAATCCGCCCGCTCCGCCGTGCACATCGAAACGCTGGACTGGTCGTCGATAACGCCGCCCCCTACCCAGTGGGCATCCAAACCATCGCAGCCAGCCCCGTTGCCGACGCCTGCTGTTCGCAACATGCCTCTGGCGGCAGTTCACCTGCGCGCCACAACGCTTGCGGTTCTGAACCAGCTGGACTTCACCAGGATGACGTTGCGGTCGAGGGCTACGGCTGCGCGGTGGCTGACATCACATCCAGCGAATCGGCGAAGGATGCTGGCAGCAGGCTCGTTCTGTGCCGCAGTTGGCACCACGGCGGTCCTGTTGGGGATGGGCGTAGCGCATTCGCAACCGAAAGCCGAGCAGCCCGCCGCACCGGCGCCTCAGCTGGCGCAGCAACAGCCACTCACGATCGCAGCGGCACCGGCGGTTGTGCCAGCGCCGATACCGGTCGCCGAGGAAATCGCTGCGCCGCCAGCGCCGCCAGCTTCGTCGCCTGACGATTCTGTCGATAACAGCAGCACTCCCGCCACGCTGCTGTCCGATGTCAGCACGATGGATCTGATGATGCCGATCGCCGAGCCCGATCTGAACATCGCTTCCCAACAAAGTCTGTGGGCGCAGGTGGGCAAGGCTTCGGGCGTCGATCCGCTGCTGCTCTACAGCGTCGCGCTGGTCGAATCGCGCTCGTTGCTCCCCGGTGGAAAAGTTGCACCCACTCCGTGGCTGTTCAGAGTCAACGACCACCTGATCCTCGGTGAGCGGCACCATGTGCAGATCGAGATGGCGGTCGCCAGCCAGCTGGGCTCCGCGGTTCAGGACGTCGGCATCATGCAGGTCTATTACCCGATGCACCGCGATGCCGTGGCCGATCCGCTGACCCTGCTCGATCCCAGAACAAACATCTCCGTCGCAGCGAAGATCCTGCGCGACGGCATGCACGAAACCCGCGACCCCGTGTTGGGTGTCGGCTATTACCATAGCCACACGCCCGATCTGGCCAGGAATTACGGCGTTGCGGTGATGACGGTCTATCAACGACTGAAGACGATCTACCGCCCGGCAAGAACCTCCCGCATCGTGGCGCGCTAGAACGCATAAACGCGGCACCGTGAAATACCAGGCCGTTGGCGACGCGATCGCTCGCCCATCAAGACGTATCGTCCGCGCCCCAGAACCAGGCTTCCCATGACAACGAAAATGTCCTTCCCTCAAGCTGGGTTTCTTCAGCATCTGGAGCTTCTGAGCGCGTCCGTTCCCTTGGATGCAAATGCACAGTTGCCCCCATCACTCGCCCATATTCTTTTGACTTCGGATGGAACGGGGAAACTGACGAAAGCCGCTGGCGACCTGATCGAATTGCTGAAGGCTCATGCCGCCACGCTGCAGGCAGCGTTCGACACGGAACTGGCGGCCGACGAACTGCGCCGTTATCACAAGTTCGCCAAACCAGGCCAGCCATCGCCCCACGTTGTCCAGCTACGGCAGAAGCAAGCCGCCGCGCGGCAAGCTTCCAGCCTGTCGAAGCAATCGCTCGTCAAGGCCGCCGCCGCGTTCGTTCGGGATGCGAGCATCAAGGTTCCACAGCAGGTAGCGCTTGAGCTGTACATCACACGCTGGATCGATGCCAACGTGCCGAAGGCTTTCGTTTGCGGGGGATAAAAGTCCGTTTAGATCTCGATCCGCGAATTTGGCACTCACGAACGCAGGGGCAATACCTTTACGGGTTGTCCACCCTCCCGCAGCATTTGCGATTTCCAGTGAAAGCGCGGTGGTTCGATTGAAGTAAGTTCGAAGCGCGCATGGATGAGCAACGTGTAGAGGAAGGCGGTGATTTCGACGAGCGCAAAATGCTTTCCTCCGCAGATCCTCGGGCCAAAGCTGAAAGCTGTATTCGTCCCTGTGGGGATACTTCGCCGCGCGGGCTCCTCCAGGTTCAGTCGCCAGGGGTCCGCACGATGTCGCAGGTCGTGCTGTATGCCGACAAAAGAAATGAGCACGTTCTGACCGGGTGCGATATCCCTCCCATTCATATGGTCTTCGGCGATGGCGAGGCGCGCGATGAGCGGTGTCGGAGGATATAGCCTCAGCACTTCGGAGATGAATTGAGCGAGCTCGCGGAACGCAACCAATGCCGCCCAGCCATTCGACGCGACGTCATCGTGGATTCTGATGGCGTGATCGCGCAATCGATCCTGGATGTCGGGATGGTGAGCCAGGAGGTAGATCGCCCAGCCAACCGTTGCGGCGGATGTTTCCGCGCCGGCGGCGAAAAACGTGAGCAATTCGTGTTCCAGTACGACTCCCGTATCGGATAGCCCGTCCGCCGCAAGCATGCCATCGAGCATGCGGCTCTGAGGCATATGGGCACTGCGAAAAACGCGAAGATCCTGCAGCACGCGGCGACGCAGCGTCGGCAGCCTGCGCAGTGCATCCCGATAGAGTGCATCCGTACGACCGGCAGGAACGAACGAGTACGCCGAGCCGTACTCCATCAGCTCGGCGATGTTCTGCAAGTCGATGCCGGTGTCCCGGAACGGCAAGTTGAAAAAGTTTTCAACCAGTACTGAAACCGCCATGCTCCGCAGTACGCCGTCATCAATATGGATTGAGCCGTCGCCACTGTCCTCCAGCAGTTTCAATGTCGCCTCATGGGCATAGCGGCATGCCAGGCGACAGGTACGTTCGCGGTCAAAATGGGTGAAGTATTCGTGCGTGAGGTGTCGACGCACCTCCCAAGCCGCGCCATCCTCCGAAAAGCGCGATGAGCCCAGCGCCTGTCGAAACCAGTCCATGTTCTTGCGGTAGTTTCCGGCCCGTGCGCGCAAAACATGCTCAGCCTCCTCGTGGCGCTGAATCAGCAACACGGGAACCCCGTTGAGCTCAATATCCAGATTGCGCCCGTTTTGCTCGCGCGCGTAGCGGTAAAGCGCGTTGCAGACCTCGGTCGAAAGCATTAACGATAGCGCTCGATCAGGCCAGCGAGGTCGCGCACCGTGCGCAGTTTGATGAGATCGACAGGGTCGATTTCACGGCCGACACGATCCTCCAGCTCCACCGTGATGGCGGCGAAGGAAAGGCTGTCCAGCTCCTTGATCGACTGCATGGAGACATCGTCGCCAATGCGTTCGATCGGGACGAACAAACAACCGGAGAGGATTTCCTTGGCTTCTTGCATGGCAGTCACGTTGTGGGCTCCACGGCCAGTGAACGGAAGGCATCGCGCGATGACACCATGTCCCACGCCCCGCTTGAATACCTCTGCCGCATCTGCTGCCGGGCCAGCTTGCCTGACGTGGTGAAGAGCAGACTGCGCGCTGGCAAGAACAGCACGCGCACCGTTACACCCAGCGCCTGCAACACGGCGTCCACCAACTGCTGGCGGAGTGCCTCCTGCGCGTCGGCGTCGGTGACGGCTCGTTGCACGAGTAGCACCAGCGAGCCATTGACGTCGTCGTCAACGGCGATCGCTGCCGTGTCGCCAGCCACGAGAGGCGGCACTCGCTCGGCCAGCCATTCAATATCCTGCAGCCAGATATTTCGGCCGCGCACCAAGACCAGGTCCTTGGCGCGGCCGCTGACAAAGATCTCGCCATCGTGCAGATAGCCCAGGTCGCCGGTGTCGAGGAAGGCATTCGCGCCTCGCGGCGCATCGGCATCCAGATACTTCTGCATGACACTGGATCCACGTATCCACAAATGGCCGACGTGGCGATCGGGTAGCAGCGAGCCCGCCGCATCACGGACCTGGACCTCGATGCCCGGCAGGGGGCGCCCTGCACTAACCAGACGCCGGGTAGCGTGGCTTGGCGCCGTCGCGGTAGCGGTGGCGACCGGCGTGCCACCCATCGCGTCGGCCAGCAGGATATTGTCGACACGAGGACACTCGGCTGCATCCGTCATGCTTATCGCCAGGGTGGCTTCAGCCAGGCCGTAGCTGGGCTGCATCGCGTTGGCGCGAAGTCCCGCCGAAGCAAGGATGCGCATGCAGTCGTCCAGCTGCGCAGCCTGCACCATGTCGCCGCCAACGCCAGCAATGCGAAGGCTGGAAAGGTCGATGTCTTGTGCCGTGCCTTCGTAGCGCTGCGCGGCCAGGTGCCACGCGAACAAGGGCGCATAGGTGATGGTGGAGCGGCATGCGGACATCAGCCGCAGCCATTGCAGAGGGCGCGCGGCGAAGCTCATGGGCGCCAGATAATCCACGCTTCGTTGAGCGCACATGGCGACGACGGAAAAGCCGACCAAGCCCATGTCGTGATAAAGCGGCAGCCACGAAAAGGCGCGGTCATCCTCCTGCATGCGCAGTCCGTGGCGAGCAATCGCATCAACGTTCGCCATCAGCGCCGCCTGCGACACCACCACGCCTTTCGGCTCCGCAGTCGAGCCTGATGAGAACTGGACATAGGCCGTAGGCTGGTCCGGCACATCGGATAACCATGCCGTGTCATCTTCCGGCAGATCCTGCAGCAGCATGTCGAATCCAGTGGTCGTGATGGGCAGACCTTCGGCAGCCTGCGTGGCGCTATCGACTAGCCGCTCCGGTACCAGCAGCAGGTGCGCACGCGTACGCGCGAGCAGCTGCCGCAGTTGTGCGACGTAGGCATCCGGCGCACCCGTCCGCAGGTGATGCGGCAGCGGGCACGGTACGAATCCCGCGTATTGGCATGCATAGAAAAGCTTGAGAAAGGCCGGGCTGGTCTCGGCAACCAGCGCGATAGGCGAGCCGATGGTCAGGCCGCGCTCACGAAGGCGCTTGGCTACGGCCACAGCACTACGCCGTAAGTGGACATAACTGAGTGTCTGTTCAAGACGTCCACGGACATCATGAAAGTTCAGTCCGGTATCGCCTTGGGCCGCGTAATCGAGCACTTCGCACAGCGACTTGAAGCCACCCTGCTGGAACGGCAGCGACACGTTACGTGTAGGCGTGGGTATCATGGCGCCGTGCCGTCTTCTTTGGAGCCGCCGCGGTGAGCGGCGAAGACCAGCACATCCAATCGTTTTCCGCTGGGATCCATGCACTCCCGGCGTAACCGCGCCTCCCAAACGAAGCGCGTGTTATCGATGAAGTTGAACAGCATGTGCTGGTTCCTGGCCAGAATGCGCGCAGTAATCTTGTCCACGTCACGGTAAGTAAAGAAGTGGTCGAGCAGCGCATCGATCGTGCGCCAGAGCACGCGACGGCCAAGATATTCCTTCTCACCGATACCACAGGTGATGTTGGCTACCTTGTGCGGCGCCAGGACATCCAGCGTGTAAAACCCCACCAGCAGCCCATTGGCCGGGTCGAAGATGCCGATGAAATGGTTGTGCAGCCCGTCAAAGCTGCCGATGAAATGACGTAGTCGATCCAGGTCAAAGTTGAGCGGCGCCAGATTGAGTCCGTCGCGCATCTCATCGCTGTTTATCCAACTGACTACGCTTGGCGTAGCGTCGGCGGGCACCAGGCTGCGCAAAAGAAAGCCGTTCGTTTCGACGTGCACGGGCGCTGCGCCGACAGTGCGACTTGCCGGTGCGGTTGAGCCGGCAGGCGTTGTGCGAAACGTCCATTGATAATCGGGCATCCATCTTCCCTCTGTGGCTGCTTGCGCTGACGTCGTTCGCCCCCGTTCGAAAGGAGCTGCCGTGCTGCTGCAAGTGCGCTAGAAGCCCCAGCGCACATATGCCTTGACGCCGTTGTCACCGGTATGACTGCCGAGGATGCCGGAGTAGCTGATACCCGCATCGACACCTGGGGCAAGGCGACCGCCAAGCCCCACATCCACCGCCAGTGCATCGCGATCCAGCGCAGCACCGTCCACATCGAAGGGCGTGCCGGTGCTGAACTGGAGCATGGCCGACGGTGTCAGCTATCCATAAGCATGCCGCCAGCCTGCACTTGCGCGCAACTCCAGCGATGAATAGTCAGCGAAGTTGAGCGGCACCGTGAGGCGCGCGCCCAGCGTCGAAAATGTGTTGCTGGAGGACTCGCCAGTGCCCGATAGTGCAGATGCCGGATCACCCTGCTCCGCAAAACCGTCCGTGCGCAAACGCACGTAAGCGGCGTTGAAGAACGGTTGCAGGCTGGCATCTCGGCCAGGCATGTCGTAGGCAACTTCGCCCCAGGCCTGCTCCGTTCCAGCATGGAAGTTCGAACTGAGATCAGCCTGGTAGCCTGGGTAGCTGGGGTGGCGGTCCATTGACACGTCATGCCACGTATAGGCTACGCCGCCGTGAAAGAGCCACGGCCCCTGATCGTTGCCTGTGTAAACACCCAGGTGATAGTCGTCACTGGAGCCTGCGGAGTTCAAGCTGTCGACATCGAAGTCGGTATGACTGTAACCGCCCACTACACCGAGCCGCCAGACGGAGCCCAGGTCACGATCAGCACCGATAAAGAAACCGCCGATGTTTCGGCTGAGCGTGGCGGTGTCGTTATGGGCGTCGTAGTCGCCCCAGGAACCGAAGGCGTGCCCCCACACACCATCGACCGGATCGGCATTGCTGCTGGCGTTGGTCTGCGGCGTCGCCAGGTCACTGTCGCCGCGCATGCGGTAGCTGACCGCTTCACGCAGGAAGCGACTGTCATCGATAAAAACGCCGCGCATGGAGGCATAGGCTTCGCCTGAAAGTTGCCCCAACGCGTGGCACGCATCGGCGTCAGTGGCAGACCCAATCAGGATCGCGTTGAGTGCGCTGTTGTTGCCGCTCACCGACTCCAGCCCGCCTGCCGCAGCGTGCGGGTTGCGAGTGCAGGCTGCGTCATCGAGTGAGCGTGTCTGCTCGACTTGCAGATAGGCATGATCCGCATCGTAGGTGTCGTACAAAGCCGCGAAGGCCGATACCGCGGTGTCGCCACTGAGGGTGAAGGTGCCGGTAAGCCCGTCGCTGGCAGCGAGCACGGTATAGCGCGTGTCCATGCTGTAGGGCGCGTTGCTGATGCGGGAAACCTGCAGTGCCGCGCCGGGGGCGAGTGCAGCGGTGCCATTGACGTTGATGAGATCGGCATTGGCCGAGGCCGGATCAAGCTGTACCTGGTAGATGGCGTTGGCGTTTTGCAGGTAATTGCCTTGAACGGTCAACGTGCCGATGGAGTGCCCGGGCGCGATGATCGACCCGCTCTGCAGGGTTGTCGCACCGACGGTACCGTCGCCGATCAAGGTCGTCCCTCCGGCCATGGTCACCAACGCGCCCGGCAAGCTGCCGTCGACAGACAGGATGCCAGCCATGACATTGGTGGGACCCGTAAACGATCCGCCATTGCTTACATCCAGGGTGCCGGTGCCTATCTTTGTCAGCGTGCCGCTGCCTGAAATCGCTCCACCCAGGGTCAATGTTGTGCCAGGGTCCGTATCGATAATGCCCGCATCGCTGACAGCTACCGCGCGATTGGAAGTCATGCTTGCCGTGGTCTGCAGTTCGCCCCCCGCAAACGTGAGGCCGCCAGCGGCATCACCCAGGTTGGTATCGCTCGATACCTGCAGGATTCCGCCCTGGATACGCGTACCGCCGCTGTACGTATTGGCCGCCGACAGGACCAGCGTGCCGACATCGTCTTTCACGAGCTCCGCTGAGCCAATCAGTGGCGCTGCGATGGTGGACACGTAGTTGACGCTATCGGACGTGCCGTCGCCCACGCGAATCAGTGCTTGCGCTCCTATCAGCGTGATCGCACCACCACTCACTTGATAGCCATCAACTGCAAACTGCATGCCCGCTGCAGTGACCGCCCCCAGGCTATTGTCGACGGTTACCTTGCCGGGCGCGCCCTCGAATATGGCGAACGAACCGTCGGCGAACGGCGCGTTGACCGTGCCGTTTTCGTTGGTCCAGTTATTGTTGCCGGCGGAGTTTTGCCAGCTCCCATCCCCACCATTGACGACACCATCGCTCTTCGGCCCGGCAGCGCCATCCCAGAACGAAAGTGTCGGCCCCACCGGTGGCGGCTGTGCGTAAACAAGATTCACCTGTTGCGGTACGGCCGTCTGCACAGACAGGCCGGTCACCGGCACCGTACCGAGTGCCAGACCGTTATCCGTCAACGTCCCGTTGTAGTCGATCACCCGATACACGCCGATCTCGAAATGACCGCCAACGGCCTCGGACACATTCAGCGTGCCCCCCAGCGTGAGATTGCCACCCACCTCGATCAGATCATTGAGCGGAGCACCCACGACATTGGGCTGCCCGAAATCGTAAGTGAGTGCGGACCCGCTGCTCAGTGCCAGGTTGCCGTTGATCGTCAGCGTGCCAATCGTGTGCGTGGCTGGGCCCGGTTCAACGGTGCCGCCACTCTCAACGGTGACATCGCCGCCCAGCGTGCCGCTTCCACCCAGTGTGCCGCCGCTAGCCACTGTAGCGGGACTGGTTGCGCCGCCCAGTGTGCCGTTGTCCCACAAGGTGCCGCCATTGACCTGTGTCGAACCGGTGTAGCCGCTGCTGTCGCCCGTAAGCGTTTCGGTGCCGGCTGAGAGCGCAAACACACCGGTCCCCGTGAATGCGCCGGCGAATGTATCGTCCGCCGCTGTGAGGTTAAGTGTGTTGGCGCCGACATTGACCACGCCGCTGCCGGCCAGGCTGCGAATGTTCGCCACTGGATCGACAGCAGATATATCGAACGTTCCGTCAGCCACCACGCGGCTAGAAGACTCAAGGCTGCCTGATCCGACGAGCGCGAGTACGCCAATGGTCACATCCGTTTCACCGGTCAGTGTATTGACCGCTGTCAGGTCAAGTGTGCCGCTGCCGATCTTCGCCAGTGTGCCGGCACCGGAGATCACGCCGGCCTGGGTTGCCGTGGCACCACTGTCAGCTTCAGCGTTGAGCGTGGCGCCGCCTTGAATATCGATCGCATTGCCGATGTTGACGGCATTGGCATAGATCAACCCTGCCGTACCAAGCACCTGAACGTTACTGCTGCCGAGCGCAGCGTCGTAATTGAGCCCCAGCGCACCGCCGTACAACTGCGTGGTGCCGGTAAAACCGCTGTTATCGACAGGCGCTCCCGCGGGAGGGGAAGCGGCAGGCGAAAGGAAGGTCGTCCCCGAATAAACAGCAAGCGTCCCCGTGCCAACCAACGGTGTCGTGAACGTGTAGTCGGTCGCGTTGTGATTGAAGACCACCGTGCCTGCGCCGAGCCCAAACACTATCTGTGCGGCCTCCAGTTCACCCGGTGCTACCGCGCCCTGCCCCGCAGGTGCGCCGATATTCAGAGTACCCACCCCGCTTGCGGTGTCGGCCAGGTAGAGCGTACCCAGGCCACCGTCGAATGAATCCAGTTGGGTCCACGACGCATACGGCGGATCGGGATCGTTATGGCTACTAAATTGAGCCGCACCTAAAGCGAGCAGACCGCCGTTGGAAATCGTCACCATGCCCGTGCCATCGGGTCCGACCTGCAAATCACCGACTTCCGTACCATCCGTAGGCGTGTAGTTAGCATACGCAATGCCGGCGACATACCACACCGACCCGGCACCATCGACCGTGACCGTGCCGGTGCCGCCTTGAACTCCGACCTGTGCTGGAACTTGATGCTCCACTGTCGGCGCCAAGTTGGTCTTGGTAAGAAACTTGCCACCAGCCAACACATTGACCGAGCCGGATCCTCCCGTGCCTGAGCCGATGTAAAGGCCATCGCCAAAATTGGCATTGCTTGCGTAACCTCCAGCGTTGACACCGGAAACATTGAGCACACCGACGCCCCCATCCGCGCCGATGACGTCCGGGCTCGTCGTAGAACCCGATAAGGTGTTGATGCCAAACTTGCCGCCAGAAAGGACGTTGAGCGTGCCTTGGCTACCGGCGCCTACGCCAATACCAAAACTGGGAGTGCCAGTTCCCTGGCTGTACGCGCTGACGGCCCAACCAGCGTCCTGGACGTTGAGTACGCCATGGCCACCTTGGGAACCCACCAATAGCGGTGTTTGAGTGTCCGCCACGAGCCCAGGCTCTAGCTGCCCGGGGACGTAACTGTTTTGGGATTGCACGGTTTTACCCGAGCCGAGCAGGTTGACGGTGCCGGAGCTACCGGCGCCCAGTCCCACCAGCACACCTTGTGGTCCACCACCGGCCAGGCCCAATTCAGTGCCCGGACTGGCTGCATCGGGGCGCAGATTCAGCGTCAGGGTGCCGGTGCCTCCGTTAGCCCCGACCTTCAGGAAAGACTGGAAGCCGAAGTAGCCGCTGCCGCTATTTCCGGTAGCACCTGTGTTGGGGTCCCCATTAACGGTCAGCAGCCCGGCCCCGCCAGCCACCGAGCCATCACCAATGCTGAGCGACGCAAGTTGCCAACCCGTGGTGTAAAAGTCGGCGCTGGCAGACGGTCCGTTGATCGTCCACACGGGCTGGTTAGGTTGCCCCCCATTGATGACCGTATCGCCGAATTGGGCGTAAAGAGGTATCCCTGCGCTCCAATTGGCCGAATCGGTGATGTCTGAGCTGGCGACACCCAGCCATTGTTCGTCCGTCTGGGCACTGACTCGGAAGGCAATGAGTGGTGAAATCAGGGCGGTGGCAATGCTCGTGGTCAATAGGAGCTGCCGCGGCAAGGAGCGGCGACTCACGACTTTCGCTGCGAGACCTCGACTGGGCATGGCAGACCCCTCACTCTCATCGTGTGCGAAATGAGCAGCGCTGTGTCGGCCATGAAGAA